>ODAI012016639.1_pt1 | contig 32738 bp, 31 predicted proteins | sample 1539321 | NCBI WGS metagenome assembly ODAI01 (sample SAMN02144231, study PRJEB22623) | gut metagenome | biome: sheep rumen | host: Ovis aries | place: New Zealand
CATAGAAGGAGAATATGTTCTGGATCCAGTTGTTACCGTCAGTCCGATGAACTTCAGGGTCTCTGTTGTAGGAGAAGTGCGCAGCCCGCGTGAGTTGCATATCACGGGAGATAGGTTGACTATTTTTGAAGCTTTGGCTATGTGTGGAGATATTACCCAGTATGGGTTACGAGACAATGTGGTTGTGATGCGAGAGAAGAACGGAATGGTAACGCCTATAGAGATAGACCTCACCAAGAAAACCATGTTCGATTCCGAAGTCTATTACCTACAGCAGAATGACATCGTCTATGTCCAACCGACTATGAAAAGACGTAGGCTGGCTGATCCACGACAGACGTATCAAGAATCGGTTGGGCCATACGCCAGTTTAGGCGTTTCATTGGCTCATTTCGTGTGGCGTCTATATAGAAGATTTGTGATTGATAGTCGAGGGCTGTTTCATTAGGCGAAGTAACAAATTTAAGAGATTGCCTTCCATCAGATTCGTTGTTGGAGAATATTTGAAGAATTATAGTTGCCTTTTTAATTGTAAACTGAATTATGAAGAAAATAGCAGTTGCAGGTACAGGTTACGTGGGTCTTAGTATTGCTACATTGTTAGCCCAACACAATGAGGTCGTTGCTGTAGATATTGTGCAAAATAGAGTTAGCAAAGTCAATAATAGACAATCGCCAATACAGGACGATTATATAGAGCGTTTCTTTGCAGAAGATACAAAACTGCAACAAGGCATTATTGAGAAGGATTTTATTCTAGAGAAGCCACTTCTATTAACGGCGACAACTGATTGGGAGAATGGTTATAGGGATGCTGATTTTGTTGTCATTGCAGCCCCAACCAACTATGATAGTGCAAAGAATTTCTTTGATACTTCGGCAGTAGAAGATGTGATTCAAAAAGTGCTGAAGGTTAACCCCGCCGCCATTATGGTGATAAAGAGTACCATTCCTGTAGGGTATACCGAATCAGTAAGAAAGAAATACAATACGACAAATATTATTTTTGCCCCCGAGTTTCTTCGAGAGTCGAAAGCGTTATATGATAATCTATACCCATCCCGCATAATCGTTGGGTTTGACCAAAGGGACACTTGTTTGAGAAGTGCTGCCCAGATCTTTGCTACCCTCATAAAAGGTGGTGCTGTAAAACAGGATGTCCCTATTCTTTATATGGGATCAACAGAAGCAGAGGCAGTAAAATTGTTTGCTAATACCTATCTGGCACTTCGAGTTAGTTATTTTAACGAGTTAGATACATATGCCGAAATGAAGGGGCTTGATACTCAGCAAATCATTGATGGGGTTTGCTTAGACCCACGCATAGGGAACCATTATAACAATCCTTCTTTTGGCTATGGCGGTTACTGCTTACCAAAAGATACAAAGCAATTGTTGGCTAATTATGCCGATGTGCCGCAGGACTTAATTCGGGCCATTGTAGATAGCAATAGCACAAGAAAAGACTTCATAGCAGATCAGGTGTTACGAGTGGCAGGGTACTACGATGAGTATAATCGAGGAGATTTTAAGGCTGGTGAAGAGCGAAAGGAATGCGTTATTGGTGTTTATCGTTTAACAATGAAAAGCAATTCCGATAATTTCCGACAAAGCAGTATCCAAGGGGTGATGAAACGTGTGAAGGCAAAAGGAGCCAAGGTAATTATCTATGAGCCGACATTAGAAGATGGCAGTACTTTCTTTGGTAGTGAAGTGTTGAATGATTTGACTGCATTTAAAAAGCAGTGTAAGGCAATTATTGCAAATAGGTATGACAGTTGTCTTGACGATGTGAAGGGGAAAGTATATACAAGAGACATATTCAAAAGAGATTAATGTTTGGAGTTTCTTTTTGCCAATAGTAAGATGTGTAGGTATTAGTAATCTGTAATATGATGAAGGAGAACGAAGTTTTGTTTGATGGGCTGGAAGAATATATGATTGCCCTGTTAAGGTGTGGGATATTGGATGAAAAGCCCATGCCCCTTCAGCCATCATCACGAGTGGATTGGGATAGGATGATGGATATTGCCTCGTCACAAGGTATATTGGCATGGGTGTGGGATGGAATAGTTAAACTACCTAAAGAGTTTCAACCACCCCGACAACAGGCTATAAATTGGGGTCTTTCGGTTCAAGAGATTTGGGACAGATATCACAAACAAAAGCAGGTTTTGGTGCGAATGTTGGAAGTTTTACATCAAAACAATATTCGGTTGCTACTCTTCAAAGGTATCGCTCTTTCTGAATTGTATCCTAGTCCTCACTCTCGTCCCTCAGGAGATATTGATTTTTATTTGTTTGGTGATTATGAGAAAGGGAATGCATTGTTTGCAAAAGACAATGTCACAAAGACAAATAAAAGGACAGGTTTTGACTACAAAGGGGTTCATATAGAGAATCACCGAATCTTTTTGAATGCATATACAAAGATGCAAGTAAATGCCATCAAATTTTTGGAGGGTACATTAGATGATGTGGTTTTGACAAAGGATGGATACTATATTATGTCTCCAACTGCTTGCATAATATATCAAATAATGCATTTCATCGCTCACCTGGACGATACATCAAACCCCCTTTCGTTTCGGTTTATTGTGGATTTTGGAGTGACGATGAATTATTATCAGAAACAAGTTAATCCTAATGAGTTGAAACTATCACTAGATAATTTAAAGATAACAAATGTTTTCTGTTTATTGTTGAAATTAGTGGAGACTACATTAGGCATGACGTTTGAATCATTTCTTTATAAGGAAGTGAGTACAAAAGATTGTATTGCGGTAATAAATTTAATGGATAATCGGCCGAAACAAAATGTTCCACTTATTAAAAGAAGATTTTCTGACAGGCTATTTTTTTATTTTGATCAATACAAAAAGTATGACCAGTTGTTTAAATATTTACCTCAAAGCAGGATCGGGTTTATTGTAGAATCTATTCGAGAAATGATTTCAATAAGCATTCGCAGGATATTAAAGATTTCACCCAATATTTCTTTATCAGACTATATAAAAAGATAAGCATTCCCAAAGGTGAATAATAAAAAATCCAGAAAATGATTCGTTTTTCAAATATACGGTATTTGTCGTTGTTGATATTACTGGTATTAACTGCTCTTTTGTACCATACGAGGTTTTCAAACATTGCGACAATAGACGAGGAGTCGAACCCTTTAAGACCAATAATAGTTTTATTAACCATAGTGAATGTGGTATTGTTTTTTGATATTAAGGCATGGATTAAAAGCAGATTTATTAAGTTTTTTTTATCATTTGTCCTAATAATAGAATTGATAGGTTTTGTTATTGATCAGATGGGTATTTCAAAATGGTATCAAGTGGATGCCCAAAATATATTAATGTCGTTTCTGTTTCTGTTAATAGGTTATAGTAATGGAATAAAAATAAGTTATAAGCAATTGAGATTCCTGGTTTTTGTATATTCTTTTTTTGTGGCTGTTGCAGTTTATTCTCAGTTATTGCAGCATGCAGGAGGTTTTGTCATTACCAATTTATATATTAGTTATGGTAAAAATACCATGGGGGTAATGTGTGCATCTTCATGTATAGCACTTTTGTTTCTTGCGTTGTTTGAAGAAAAAAAGATTTTCAAATATTGTGCTTGGATGTTGTTTTTTATTATTTTAATTTTGGATGTTTCAATTCGTGCGAGAGCTTCATATGTTACAATTTTTCTTATTTCAATACTTTGTATTTATCGTTTTTTTAAAGGACGTATCACAAGGCGTATTATTGTATGGGCGTTCGCAGGAATATTGCTCTTTATGATATCACTTTTTCTAATACCAGGTTTTTTTAATACAATTGGAGAATACATTTGGAACTCTTTTACACAAAATCAAAATATGGATGACCTTTCTTCTGGTAGAACGGCTTTAAATAAATTTGCCATTAACATTATAAATAGGAGTCCTTTATTTGGTAATTTGGAGTTGCAATATGATTATTATGGTTTTAGGGTTCATAATTATCCCTTACGAGTATTGTCATCATATGGTATATTAGGTTCGTTACCATTACTTATTTTGCTTTTCTATTTCGTTATTTATGTTATGAAAAAAATTTTTAAATCAGGAATGGTAATTCAAAATATTGGTTTTTATGTGTTTATGGTGCCGTTGATTATTAGCCTGGTGGAACCTACTTTTCCTTATTCACCTGGAACTGGTGTGATATTCTCATTTGTCTTACTTGGGTTTTCAATATGTCAAATTGAGACTAAGAAAAATCAAATTTTCAGTTATCAAAATAAAATATAGTTAATCTATTGTGAAAAGATGTTGGAAATACCGAAATACTATCATTTATTGGATTCATCGATTGACTATCAAAATGAATCCAAAGTATGAAATGTTTCGTTGTTACCGAAAGGTGTTTGGGAGGTGGCCGAATGTTAGTAATCCGAAGACTTTAATTGAGAAAATATATTGGTTGCAATTAAATTCAGATACAACCCTATGGTCGATTTGTGCAGATAAGTATAAGGTGAGAGGGTATCTTGAGGAGAAAGGTCTTTCTAAATATCTAAATGAGATATATGCAGTTTGGCAGGATTCAGAAGAGCTGGATTTTTCGGTACTTCCTCATGAATTTGTTTTGAAGACAAACAATGCAAGTGGTCAAGTCGTTATAGTTAGAGATAAAAATAAAATAAATGTTGAGGAGATTAAAGGACAATTGTCTTGGTGGCTAAATCATCCTTTTGGTGCTTCTGGGGGTGAAATCCATTATTTGAGAATCAAACCATTAATTTTTGCAGAAAAACTCATCCCTGTTCCTGAAGGGGAAAAGTCTTTAGTGGATTATAAGATTTGGTGTTTTGGAGGAGAACCATTTTGTATTTTAGTTGTATATGAGCGGACAAGACATACTGTCAATCTTGCGTTGTACGATTTAGATTGGGTTCCGATGTTTAATTATTTAAAGGAAACGAAACATGCGATTGTCCGCACTGAAGTTGAGATACCTAAACCTAGTTGTCTTGATGAGATGTTGAATGTCGCTAAAATCCTTTCGTCTGGTTTCCCTGAGGTTAGAGTGGATTTGTATAATGTGAATGGTTGTCCGATGTTTGGAGAGATGACATTTTCAACAGGATTTGGATACTTTACTGATGAGTTCTATCGCATTCTTGGAGATAAAGTTGTTTTGCCTTTAGATAAACAAAAGGGAGTCTAATCATAAATGTCGACTGTCACGTTTTTTCTTAAAAAAAAGGCTCTATTTTGGTATTGGACTGTTTTTTCAACAATCTCGAAGAGTTTGAATCATAATGACTCCACACAAGGAACGAAGTGTAGGGTCATTGAAATCCCAACTATTCAGCGTCCTGAATGGACGCGACAATGAATTAATGTGGCAAAATCCAGGTATACTTTGTACTAGAACGAAAATGAATTTGATGACTTTCATTGAAACAATATCATTGGAAATGTTAGTTAAAAATGGAAGTATTGGGTTGATAAAGGTGTTTGCTTGAATATGGGAAAGGGAAAATATGTAATTGCTGTTCTTCTCACAGTTTCCATATTATTGAATGGATGTTCCTTGCTAAAAAGATTTTCAGGAACACCGTATCCAGATTATCTCACTCCGATTATGTATGGAGCCAAGGGCGATGGTAAGAAAGATGATACGGAAGCATTGCGGAAAGCCATCTATGAGTCCGATCGACAAGGAAAGGTATTATATTTCCCATCTGGTTATTATTTTAGAGTGACAGGGACTTTAAATTATTTTCAAGGGGAATATCATTCATATAAGTTGAATATGATGGGTTGCATACCAATAAAAAAAGGTTCATATACTCCTCCAAAATATGGAGGAATCTCTGTTGAAAAAGGAGTTTCTCTATTTAAATCAGCAACTATCCGAGGTAGTATGGAACGTGTTTGTATTACAGGGAAGCGAGATTTGAGTGTCCGTTTTTTCGATCATTGCGTATGCAAAGGGTTGGTAGTCCACGGGTGTAATATCTCTAATTTTGGTGTTTTATTTGCCGATACTAAAGTTCATTCTGTCAGTCAGATTACGCAAAATACTTTTTTGACATTGTATTATTTTTCAAAGAATGAGGACTCTTCCAGTGGATTTATAGATTCATATATCTCCTTCAATTACATAAATGGGGGGGTGGAATTAGATGACAATTCTTGTTTTGAGTGGGCATATTACAATGGGTCAACGGTTTCAAATAATTTTATTGATTACTACCGTGTTATTTATTTTCCTAAGGCAACAAATAAACAGACATTTGTAGGCCCAATCAGCCACTCAAACCAATATCAGGTGTTTAGATATTTTTATTTTGCAGGTAATGAGATACAGTCCGTTACTTTTTCATCGAATGCTGATGCTTTCAATTGGAACGATTTGTCGTCTTTAGAGAAATTGCGGCATTATGTACCTTTGACTTATAAAGGGAGGGACGGGAAATTATATGAGATGCCTCCATATGTGGGGATTTGTCATTCTGCATGGGATATTTCCATCAAAGAGGCTAAGATTGAGCGGAATATGAAGTCACTTGTCTTTATTTATTCTGGATTGACAGAGTATGAACATAATCGTTTTGAGGTTTCTTTTGTGGGGAACAATCAATACAAGAAAGGACAGATTAATACAAGGGAAGACAAAGAAAAACCATATTATAATAATGGGAAGTATCCTCAAAATAAAGTGAAAATAGAAGGTATTGTGGAAGTTCATGATGAGTTACCAGGTTTTTCTATAGGATGGAATAAATCATATCATGGACGGATAGTACAAGTGAAAGGTCAGAGATATTGCGCTCAAAATACTTATGATGGAAAGAAGTGGAAAGCCGAATGGGTGAGAGTGAATGATTGATATTTAATGAATAAAGGTGTTCCGTATTGATTTAATGAATGTTGTTTTTTTGCAATAATAAATTAGAATGACAGAGAAGAATATTAAGCAAAAAGCCGCGTCCAGTATGGTATGGACTGCCATCCAGAAGTATTCAAAGATGGCAGTGAGTTTTATCTCGGGTATTATACTGGCTCGATTACTCACCCCGTTTGATTATGGCTGTATTGGTATGTTGGCCATCTTTATGACATTAGCTGAGCAGTTTATCGATGGTGGTTTTGGCTCTGCTTTGATTCAGAAGAAACGTCCAACACAGGAAGATTATTCTACTATATTCTTTTGGAATATCGGTATGGCTGGGCTATTATATGTTTTACTTTTTTTCTGTGCCCCTGCAATTTCCCGTTTTTACAATATTCCATTACTTTGTGATGTTCTTCGGGTACAAGGAATTGTTCTTTTTATTTATGCATTCAATCTTGTTCAACGGAATCAGTTAAAGAAAAAATTAAATTTTAAGATTCTTTCCATTATCTCTATAACGACTTCAGTAGTGGCTTTGGGTATTACGATATTTATGGCTTACAAAGGCTTTGGGGTATGGGCTTTGGTTACTCAGAATCTGATAGGTGCGGCCATCCCGGCATTGTTCTTTTGGTTCTATGTGAAATGGCGCCCTATTTTGGTGTTTTCATGGAAGTCATTTAAGGACTTGTTCGGTTTTGGATTCTATATGTTTTTGACTCATTTGATTAATTCTTTTTCATCACAGATACAGGGTTTGTTAATAGGTAAAGTGTATAATCCTTCTACCATGGGGTATTACTCAAAGGCACATGGGACAGAATCATTGGCTTCCCATAGTGTTTCGTCAGTAATGACTCAAGTGACATATCCGTTATATGCCTCTGTTCAAGATAATAAACAGATGATGATTAATATGATTCGTCGTATGATAATGACACTGTCCTATATTTCTTTCCCAATAATGTTTATTTTAATTATGCTTGCAGAGCCGATATTTATATTATTATATTCTGACAGATGGATTCAAAGTATTCCCTATTTTCAGGCATTATGTTTGGCAGGTTTGCCGAATTGTTTGCAGGCAGCAAACTTACAAGCTATTGCTGCAATTGGAAAGAGTAAAATTATGTTTAGGTGGACAATTATTAAAAGAATTGTTGGCGTAAGTGCAGTGGTGATAGGATTAATGTTGTTTGGAATGAAGGGCTTGTTGGGGGGGTTGTTTATCAATAGTTGGTTTGCTTACTTTGTTCATGTGGGTTTGGTGTCAAAATATGTTGGATATAAATGGACGGAACAGTTAAAGGATTTGATGTCGGTAACAATCGTATCGACAATTGCAGCGATAATGTGTTTTGTGATAGACCATTTCTTGGGATTTGGAATGTATATTAATGGTGTGATTATATTGATAGTATATCTAATTATTTATATGGGTTGGTCATTGATTTTCAAACCTGAGGCATACACCTATACGCTTAGCATTATTCCGTCAAAATTCCGTTTTTGGGAGAAGAAGAACAAATAATAAATTATAAATCATGAAAATAACAATTGTTGGCTGTGGCAATGCAGGTTTAATACATGCAGCCAAAATATACGAGAAAGAGGGTAACCAAATATGTATTCTTAAGACCTCTCAAACTAATAGCGAATACTTTGATAAAATTGTTGGAGAAGGGGGATACAGAGTACATGATTTGACCAATCGTGGCAAAGACTTCTTTGTCAAACCGGAGCTTGTCACCCGAGATGCCAAAGCGGCGATGGAGTTCGCCGAAATCATATTGGTGATGACAACTACTCTCCAACATGAGTCGGTGGCAAAGTTAATTGCTCCATTTGCGCGTGACGGGCAGATTATTGCCATGTGTCCAGGGTATATGGGTAGTCTTATCTTCAAGAAATATGTCAAAGCAGATGTAATCTATTGCGAATGGGAGACTACGGCATATAATGGCCGTGTGATGAACAATGACTATGTGAAAATCACATTCTATAATCCTCGGAATGCTATTTCTGTTCTCCCTATAGCAAAGAGCCAGTATGTGTTGGACAAATTTTCCACATTATTTGACAATACACACTATCTACGTAAGAATATCCTGGAGTCGGCATTGCATAATCCCAATATGATTGTTCATACTATTGGAATGACTTTCTCTGCCTCCCGGATAGAATACAGTAAAGGTGAGTTCTGGATGTATAGAGAAGCTTTTACCGATTCAATCGTTAGGGTGATTAATGCTTTTGACAAGCAGAAAAACGAGGTTTTGAAGGCATACGGATGTGAGCCTTTGGATTATTTTGAGGCTGCCAAATGGCGTAATGAGGAGGATTTAACCGTTGATGCCATGACCTCTTTCCGTTCCTTTGCTGACTCATCCAATAAAGGACCCATGTTCCTTCGTCATCGCTATCTGTTAGAGGATGTGCCTATGGGGCTGGGACTCTTTGTCTCTTTGGGGAAAGTGGCTGGAGTCGATACCTCAATTGCTGAATCTATCATGACATTAGGCGGAGCCTTGCTGGGAGAAGATTTCAAGAGACAGTCACGTAGTATACAATATTTGTTACAGAAAGAGGATGTAACGCTTCCGGATGTAATCAGTGCAATTTCATAAGACATAATAATATGATTCAGATTACCTGCCCTTCAAATAATATTCCAGAACGTACCTATGCAATCAATATCATTTTTAATGAGTTGATGGGGTGTGGTTTGGATTTGAATTCGATAGTGTTTAGTGACGATGCTGAGGAATATACCATTGGTGTTGGTGATAAGCGTTTGATTGTTGAGGATCATTTTTTTAATTATTATCGTGAACCGCTATCCTATCTCAATAATGAAAATTTGCCTAAAGAATTGCATTACTTTCATGCGCGTGGAATGGAAATTCCTATTATATATGGGGTAGATAGGTATTCCGAATCAGGAAATACAATTACTATTGGTCTGGACATTTTTGCATCAACTTTTTTTATGCTGTCTCGATGGGAAGAATCGTTATATGGCCGTGATGAGAAAGGTGATTGTAAAGAAACGAAATTGTTTACCGTAGTTAATAATATTCATAAACGTCCTATAGTCCACGAGTACGAATATTTTTTGAGGGATATTCTACAAGATTTGAATATATCTTTAAAACAGAGGTCTTACAAAGTTGTAATGACGCATGATGTTGACGGTCTTATTACTCCTTCATGGATGAGGATAATTAAAGATTTTATATTTAGAATAAAAAATGGACCACTCCCTGCTTCTCCATTGAATATGACTTGGAGACAAAAAATGGGATATAAACTATTTTTCCCAAACGAATATAAGCAGGTCGGACTATATGTTGATCTTTGTGAAAAATATAATGTTCCTGAGTGGTTTTATTTTAAAGTTTGTGCAGCAAATGAAGTAGAATCCACATATACGTATGATGATTCTCGGGTGCAAAAAGTAATAGATAAACTTGTTTCATTAAATAGTACCAATATTCAATTAGGATTTCATCCGTCTCAGAGTACGTTTATTAACGAGAATCAATGGAATCAAGAGTGTCAGAGAATCAGTAGACTATTGGGGTTTAATCCTAAAATAGGAAGAAATCATCATTTACTTTTTAATTTATATACATTAAGACTATGGGAATCTTCTCTTGCTGAACAAAAGAGTCAGTTTGATATAAGTAATTGTGTATTTCATGGGAGACATGGTTTCAGAAGTGGCATAGCTGTCCCGTACCCTATTTTTGATTACTATCAGAGAAGACAAATGGAACTGCGAGAGCATCCTAACCATATAATGGATACTGTGATAAGGTATCAAGTAAAAACAATGTCTGACGAAGAAAGGTATAATGATATCAAGACTGTTGTCGATTCTGTAAGTAAGTATAATGGAGAACTAGTGTTAACATGGCACATATATCTCAGAAAGAAACAACTGATATTGGATTATTTTGATTGGTGTATAAAAACTATTGAATATGCAACCGAGAAAAGAAAATGAAGTAATCAGATTATTATTGGCAGGTGATTTCTGTTCAAAACCATCAACATCCTTTATTACCCCGTCAAAAGAATTGGTAGATTTAATTTCCTCTTGTGATAGTGCGATTGTCAATTTTGAGGTGCCATTAAAACCAAATATTACTTTGCCAGAAAGGAAAACTGAAAGATTTTTCCAAAATGACGATGCTCCAGATTTTCTTAAAGGGTTGGGTTTTAATTTGTTCACCATAGCAAATAATCATGCTTTCGACTGGGGTGATGATGGTTTCAAAAAAACAAAGAGTGTGTTGGGTGAGGCTTCTTTTGGAGCGGGAACGTATGAAGAAGCTTATCAAGTAAAGGAGATTGAGATTAATGGAATAAAAATCGGTTTCTTAGCCTTGTCTTTCGCTGTTTATACATGGCCGTTGCAAGATGCAGAAAAGCGTGAGGGATTGGGCTGCGCCTATCTCAATGACCTCCAGGTAAATCATATCATCATTGATGCCAAAAAGAGATTGGATTATTTGTTTGTGTTGCCCCATGACGGTATTGAGTACATTGATGCTCCAATGCCAGAAACAATTGCGAGATATAGGGATTTCATTAACTATGGTGCTGACGGCGTTTTGGGTGCACATCCGCATTGTCCACAGGGTTGGGAAGAATACAAAGGGAAACCTATATTTTACAGTTTAGGGAATTTCTTTTTCAATAGCAAAAAGGACACATTATATAGGGCAACAAACAGGCCACATTGGTATGAGGGGCGGTGTGTGGTTCTGAGTATTGAAAACCATCAATTGTCGTGGGAGATAATCAACATACGCAATGTGGACAATATCGCACTTGAGATAGACCATAGTGAGGAGTCTATTCGACATAATGAATATGTTTGTGGATTGTTGACTAATGAGCAGTCGTATTATGAATATATAACCCCTATTATCCACAAACAGGTGGACTCTTATTTGAACAAAATGAACGTTATGTTTCAACCCAAATCTGTAAAGCAAGTACTAATGGCTTTAAGAAAATGTTTATTTGGGAAAAATAAAAACGCAGGTGCTGTGTCGAACAATGAAGACTTGTTGTACCTATTTAGGAATGATTTGAGAAGAGCCCAGATGTTGAGATTTCTGCTTGGAAAAATAAAGTAATATAATATATCAATGAAATTTAAAACGAAAATCCAAAATAGTCTTTTTGTTGAAAAATATCTGAACCAAGTCAATAATAGTTATCAGCAATTGCTGCATAAGGCGGAACTGACTAAGGAGCAGGAACGGGATATACAAGACTATTGGCAGAAATTAGTGGGTTATAAAGTTCCTACAGATTGGCATCGGTATTTTTACGCTCGAACAGGGTTATTTTCAGTGAAGTATATTCCGACTAGTTTGTATCGATTGGAGTTTACTGGTCGTTTGAATCAGTTACCTTGGTGTGTCCCATTTTCTGATAAAAATTTGAATGATATAGTGTTGCCAAATATGAGGCAGCCGCATACCTATTTAAAAAACAGAAATGGTTATTTCTATGTTGAAAACAAAGCAGTCAGTTTGGAAGATGCAGCAGAAGAATGTGCTAATATTGGGGACGTGATTGTCAAGCCAACGCTGACTTCTCATGGAAGTGGGGTTAAGAAGCTGCATATCGAAAATGGTATTGTTGATGCAAAGGGTACAAGACTTAAAGATTTGCTGCTGGATTATGGTAAGAATTTCTTGATCCAAGAACTTGTTAAACAACATCCTGTAATGAATGCTTTAAATCCCGATTCAATCAATACGATACGTATCGTGACCTACCGCAAAGGGATGGAAGTATTTGTCCTTTATGCTGCAATTAGGATAGGAAGAAAAGGGCAGGCAATTGATAATGAATCGGCAGGAGGGATTAGCACGAAAATCAATATGGATGGTACATTGTGTAGGTACGCATATGGAGCCCCAGGTCAAGATAAGATAGAGCTAACAGATACTGGAGTGAAATTGGAAGGGTATCAGGTGCCCTCGTTTGAAAAAGCGTTGGCAATGGTGAAGGAACAACATTTGAATCTTCCGTTCCAAGATTTGGTGGGTTGGGACATTAGTATTGATGAAACGGGAGATCCCGAGATGTTAGAGTGGAATACCACACCGGAACTAAGTCAATCAGCTGTGGGGCCTGCTTTCGGAGACTATACAGAGATGGTAGTGAAGGATGCCATGCACAGGCCCAATTCCCGAGTGGGAGACACGACATATCGTATGTTGGAACCGATTAATATTAAAACAATAACAAGGTACTATAAGCATAAACTTTTCGGTTATTAATGCACTAAACTTAATATCATGTTTGGAGGTATAAAAAAAATCATTGACCGGTATAATAAATACCAAGTTGGGCAAGTGCAGGAACGGTATATTAAGAAATCGCTTAATGCTCTGAAAGAAAAGAAAACGCTTACTAAAGAACAAAGAAGGGAAATTCAAGAGTATTATAAGGGGTTGATTGGCAAAAAAATCTCATTAACTTGTCATCAGTATTTCTATTCCCGCTCTGGTGTCTATTCAAAAAAATATGTACCAACATATTTGTATCATACGGATATTATAGGAAAGGCAAATATGATGTCTTATAGAGATGCCTTGGCTGATAAAAACATGTGTGATATTATTCTTCCTGATGTTAAACATCCCAAAACCTTTTTGAAAAACAGAAATGGGTATTATTATATAGATGGAGAACCTGTGTCGAAGGAAGAGGCGGTTCGTCGTTGCCAGAATATTCATAATATGCTCATCAAGCCATCGCTTGACAAACACGGAAAGGGAGTAAAGAGCTTAGAAGTGACAGATGGCATTACGAATCACGACGGAGCCACTATTGAACAGGTTTTTGATAAGTATAAAAAAAACTTCCAAATACAAGAGCGTTTGAAACAGCATGAAAGAATGAGTGCTTTGAATCCGACATCGGTCAATACTATCAGGATTTTAAGCTACCGATCGGGCATGGAAGTATTGATTATATATGCTGTGGTGAGAATTGGGAGAAGAGGCCAAGTAATTGACAACCAAAGTGCTGGGGGTATGAGTGCAAACATTGGCATGGATGGTAAATTAGAAAAATATGCTTATGGTGGATCTGTCGAGGACAAGATTACCATGACAGATTCTGGAGTAGTGTTGGAGGGTTATGAAATTCCCTCATATGACAAAGTTTTGGAGACAGTGAAACGGTTACATTTTCAGATGCCGTTCTTTGATCTTGTGGGTTGGGATATGGCTGTGGATGAAATTGGTGATCCTGTCATTTTGGAATGGAATGCCAATACGGGATTAAGTCAATCTGCATTTGGCCCTGGTTTGGGTGAGTACACAGAAAGAATCATAAAGGAGTTATGGCCAAGACCCAACAATTATAATAGGAATTGGTAATAATTAGTCTGATAGAATGGACTTTATTAATAAATTGAAAGAAATAGCATGGTCTATTTCATTATATAGGGAAATACACATTTATTTTGATGAAAGAAAACGGTTTTTTAAAGAAGCAAAAGACCGTTTTACTAAGGAGGTGCCAGAACATGGTTCATGGAAAGATTACAAATTGGCTTTCCGTAAACATCGTGTTACCTATTCGGAGTACATGTATAGCTATGAGTATTGGCGTCTAAATGAGCAAGAGCGTGATGAGTTTATTTCTACTTCTGAAATGCAGGTTATTTACCGAAAACTAGGTGAGCGTGAGATACGAAAGGTATTCCATGACAAATCACATTTTTTATCTGTATTTAGCCCTTATGTCCATCGCTGGTGGTCTATGGCCAATTCATTATCGATTGAACAGTTACAAGAGAAAGCTGCAGAATTTGATATAATTGTAAAACCCATAGGAGGAACACGGGGGGACGGTATTTTTAAGATTGTGGGTAGTAAAGTGGAAGACTGGAAGGCATTATATAATCATTTGCAACAAGAGGACTATTTGTTGGAGCAGTGCATTGTTGCATACGATGAGTTGAAGGCTTTTCACCCGGCATCACTCAATACGATTCGTGTAGTTACCATATCAAACGGAAATCGATGCGAAGTTTTTGGCGCTTTGCTGCGCATGGGTGCACATGGTAGCGTGATTGACAACACACACGCTGGAGGCGTTTATGCACCCATCAATGTTGAGACGGGTATGATAGAGATACCTGCAGTTGATGCTCAAAACAATCATTATGTTAGCCATCCAGATACAGGAAAACAAATAAAAGGTTTTCTTATACCTGAATGGGAACGAATTATTGCCACATGTAAAGAAGCCTCCAGAATTGTACCCGAAAATCATTTTGTAGGATGGGATGTATGTTTGAATCAGGCAGGCCAGGTAGAGATTATTGAAGGAAATCATGCACCTGACTTTGATGGGGGCATGCAGGCTCCATTGAAGATCGGGGTGAAAAAGAAATTACAAAAAATGGTTATGGATGTTTTGGGGGTTGATCCGTTACCGTTAATCTCCGTTTGGAAATATAATTAATCTTATTTTATCATGAATATAGCGTTAAAAAAAATCCACAGCGTTGAGAATAGATTGTTAAAAAAACACAGGATGAAGGAAATGAACAAAAAATATCCTTCAAGCAAGACTATTCAATTGGATGAGTCAGAGATAAAGGCAATACACGAGAGATGGGATTATCTGTCAAAATATAGATTGATTGAAAGTGGGTATGAAAATGTATTTGCTTTTTATAAATATTTCCATAATGCTATTGACTCATCTTTAGCACCTAGCGATTTTTATTATAACTGTGAATTAGTGTTGAACAAAAGATGGAGCCTGAATTTTCTTTCTCATAAGTCGAATTTACATTATTTTGTTCCAGAAATCAACAGACCTAGGACCGTTATTTATGATATTAATGAACACCTTTATAATGCCAATAATTGTATTATTAGTAAAAAACATGCTTTCGATTTATTAAGGGAAAAGGAGAGGTTTGTTGTTAAACAATCATTGTTTACAGGGGGGGGGAAAGGAGTGAGACTGTTTGAACACCCCAGTGATGTTCAAATTAAGGAAATACTTAATTGCTCAGATTTCATAGTCCAGGATGTATTACCGCAACATGCTTTTTTTTCCGAGTTGAATCCGAGTTCTGTGAATACTATTAGGATGGAAACTTTGAATTTGCATAATACTTGTTCGATTTTGTCTTCGTTTATTCGAATTGGTGCAAAGGGCAGTTTTGTCGACAATATCACTGGTAGGGAGGGTATGGTGGTTGGAGTAGATGAAAGAGGTGTTTTATGTCCGTTTGGTTTGACCAAGGACTATGACAAGGTTAATGAATCCTCATCTGGTAAGAAGTTTGAGGGATTAATCATTCCAAATTATGAGTATATAAAAAACACAGTGATGGAGTTGCATGAGCATTTTCCATTGGTGAATCTTATTAATTGGGATGTCGCATTGGATGAGGATGGCGTTGCCAAGATTATTGAGATAAATCTGAATTCAATGAATCCTTTATATCATCAAGTTTTTAACGGTCCTATTTTTAAAGATAGAACACAAGAGGTGATAGATTTTGTTATACATCATTCCTGACATTTTAAAATTCAAGAAATGGGGATAAGTAAATTTTTTAAACAGACATTGACACGGATTTCTCCCAAATTAAATACAAGGGTGGTTTATTGGAGTAAATTTAAGCGTCCTATTGATTTGAAGAACCCAAAAACGTTGGATGAAAAAATCCAATGGTTGAAGTTTAATACTTATTACAAAAATCCTCTTATTACTCAATGTGCTGATAAGTATGCTGTACGTGAATACGTTGAAAAATGTGGTTGTGGAGAAATATTAAATGAATTATATGGAGTTTACGATAAAGTAGATGAGATTCCATGGGATTCTTTGCCAAATCAGTTTGTCATGAAGTGGAACTTTGGTTGTGGACAAAACTTAATTGTGTTCAATAAGACGGAATTAAATATTGAAGAGGCAAAGCATAAATTGAATGAGTGGTACAAGCTTCGGGATACTTTTTATTTGACATATTCAGAAATGCAGTACAAAGGCATTCCGCCAAAATTGATTTGTGAGAAACTAATAGAAACAGAATCGGGAGATGTTCCGGAGGATTATAAATTGTATTGTTTTAATGGAATTCCAGACTGTGTATTGGTTTGTAAAAATCGCGGTCTAAAAGACGTAAGTACCGAATATTATTTCTTTGATAAGGATTGGAAATTGAAACGATATAACAAGAGAGGCAAAGAGGCTCCTGCAGATTTCACACTTCCAAAACCAGATGGTCTGGAGAAATTGTTCGATTATGCGGCGAAGCTGTCAAAACCTTTTCCTTTTGTTCGAGCTGACTTTTATTTGGAGAAAGGTAAAGTTACTTTTGGTGAATTGACTTTTACTCCTTGTGGAGGCTTTGATGTAAACAGACTTCCTGAAACCCAAATGCTTTTTGGCAAAATGGTGAAACTAGATAATAGATTATTTTAAGAAATAATAGTAGATGAAACTATTTGTCCTAACTCCAATTTATGCGACTACAACTCTTCAGCAAGGGGCAACCCCTGTTGTTCATTATTTCACTCGTGAATGGGTGAAAATGGGGCATGAGGTTAAAGTGTTTCATATAGGACATAAATTCCCCCGTCCCTTTTATTGGGTTTCGAAACGATTTCAACATCAATTAAATACAAGGTTAGGGATGTTGGTTCCTATAATGTATCCGAGCGATGCTGATTATGAAGCAGAAGGAGTAAGCGTTTGTAAAAGGTATATTAAGAAATTCAAGCCACATTCTCGTTATTCCAAAAGTCAAATCAAATATGCTTTCAATCTAATTGTTGAGGAGTGTGAAAAGAACGGGGCGCCTGATTGGTTTATTGGACATTGGGATAATCCACAACTTGAGCTTTTATGCGCTTTAAAACAAAAGTATAACAAGCCTGTTTGTTTGGTACTACATAGCAATAAATTCGATTTTGAGGGATTGTATGGCGCTGAGGCACGGACAATGCTATCCCAATTGGATGTAGTGGGTTTCCGCAACAGAGCAGCAGAGGACGATTTTGCGAAACAGTACGGTCGTCCTAAAAAATCTTTTATTGCTTACTCAGGTGTATCTGAGGCATTCTTGAATGCGGGCGCTCAGAATGAAAAAACTGTTTCATCTCCTGTACATGATTTCATTTTTGTAGGATCACTCATCAATCGTAAATATCCAACTGAAATTATCAAGGCGTTATCGGAAACATATCCAGATGGAAACTTTAGCATGACATATATTGGAGATGGTGCTGACAAAGCAAAGATAGAGGAAGAGTACAAGAGGCATGGGAGGAGAGGAACTATCAGGTTCACGGGACGCATACCACGAGAGGATATTGTTCAATATCTCAGTCAATCAGATGTATTTGTGATGATATCTAAAGGAGAGATATTTGGGTTGGTATATTTGGAGGCAATGGCTCTGGGAGTCATCCCAATTGGTTCTAAAAACGAAGGTATTGACGGTATTATTGTGGATGGTCAGAACGGTTTCTTATGTGAAGCCGGAAACGAAGATGAATTGGTGTCGATTATTAAAAAGATATCCAATATGACTTCGACAGAATTGAAAGAGATGTCAGACAAGGCCAAAAGGACTGCGGAGAATTTTTCAGATTATGGAGTTGCTAAACAATATATTGAAAATCTATGCTACTGATTAGAAAACATGGTTATGTGTCTGGATGGTTTAAGTTCTCATTAGGGCACAAAGGAGTCTCTCGGTATGCTTTGGTTCATACCAATTGTGCCATCAGCCACAAGTCAAGAGTGTATATGAGAAGCCGTTTAAACGGTGTGAAAATGGATGATTATTCCTATATTGGAAAGAGTAGTATTTTGCATAATACAACTATCGGAAAGTTTACTTCCATTTCAGATTGTTGTGTAATAGGGTTGCCGGGACATCCAACAAATCATCTATCTACTTCACCCATTTTTACAGCTCCGTTTAATGCATTAAGGGAGACTTGGGTTAAAGAGAAGGTGTATGATGCGAAGATGAATGTAGAGATAGGAAACGATGTGTGGATTGGATATGGAGTGATGATACCGAATAATATCAAAGTGGGTGACGGAGCCATTATTGCAGCTGGTGCGGTTGTTACAAAAGATGTCCCGCCTTATGCTATTGTGGGAGGTGTACCCGCTAAAATAATTAAATATCGGTTTGGCGAAGATAAGGTAAAAAGATTGATGGAATTGAAGTGGTGGGATAGACCTTACGAAGAGATAAAGCAAAATTTAGAGTTGTTCACAAAGGAAGATTTCGATATTGACACGTTGGATAATTGGAAACAATGAGTTTAGGATGCATATATAATAGAATTGCCTCAATTTCTCCATTCTTTGAAATAACACTAAGGAATATTTATTGGAGAAATGTTAGCCATTTAGGGAAATACAATCCAAACAAAGCGTCTGGAAAAAAGAGTCAATTGCCTCACGTTGATTTTGATAAAGTTGAGGAGTGGTTAAAGCAACAAGGTGTTGGTGAGGGGAGTTTGTTGATTGTGCATTCTTCATATGAGGGGTTAGAAAGCACAGGTCTTTCTCCGGAAGAAATTGTTTCAAGACTTCTTGCTTTAGTCGGCTCGTCGGGAACATTGTGCATGCCAGTAATTCGTCAATTCAAGGAAGAAAAAAAAGCAAGAAAAGACGGTATTCCTATGACGGAGGTAGAGTGTAAATATGATGTGAAAAGGACATTGGTTTCTTCTGGAATGATGCCATTCGTTTTGATGCGCCATCCCCAAGCATTCATAAGTCATTTCCCGTTAAATCCACTTTGTGCAGTTGGCCCATTGGCTAAGCCGATGATGGAACATAATTTGGATGGTGTTCACCCCTCCCCCCATGGCTCGAATTCGTGTTGGAAGTATTGTGTGGATCATAAAGCTTTAATATGTAGTCTTGGAACCAATATTGAACACCACAACACAACGATACATGTAGCAGAAGAGGCTTATGGAGACTGGCGTTGGAGCGATGAGGAGTGGTATGATTTAAGAAAGTTTGAAATCGTTGATGAGAATAAAAAATCACAAAAAGTAGTTGTCAAGAATAGAAAAGAAAAATGGGGGACACGTCATTTGGCAGGAATCAATATGAACAATGAGGAAAAGAAAAGAGGTATTGTCAAGTCAGAAAAAATTGATGGAACTATTCAAGTTGGTTTTGCCGAATCTCAAAAGGTAATAGATTTTCTTCGTTCAAAAAATAAGAACGGATACCCTTACTATCTATTCCCATGGCAACGATAAACATTTAATCAATTAAAATTATTAATACTATGGAATTACAAAAATTTGTACAGGATTTTGCAAGTCAGTTTGAAGAGACTGATGCTGAAATGTTTGCTCCAGAAACAAGGTTCCGTGATTTGGAGGAATGGTCTTCAATCATTGGTTTGTCAATTATATTAATGGTTGATGAAGAGTATGGCATTACTTTAGAGGCCTCCGATGTTCAAAAAGCAAATACGATTGAGGAATTGTTTAACATTGTTCAATCCAAAGCATAATGGATTATTGCCCATATTCCCTTGATGGGAAGACCATCTTGGTCACTGGAGGTGCCGGTGGCATCGGAAGCGAAGTGGCTCGTGTTTGTTCAAAACTGGGTGCTCGAATTGTATTGACTGACATTCGTGAGGATGCCCTTCAAACAGCTTTGGCATCGCTTACAATTGTTGGGATGGGTGATCATCTGGCGATTAAAGCTGACCTGACTAACGCCGCAGAGTTAAACTCATTAGTTGATGAGATTCCTGATATTGACGGGTTTGTATGCAATGCAGGTGTGATGAAATTGGTGCTGACCCAGTTTATTACAGAAGAAGAGTTGACTCGTATTCAGAGCATTAATCTTAATGCCCCCATTTTGCTTACAAAGGCCTTGTTAAAGAAGAAAAAGATTTGTAAAGGTGGTTCCATTGTGTTTACCGCATCAGCAGCGGGGGTCTATAGAGTGTCTATAGGGAATGCCATCTATGCCACCACAAAATGTGGAATAGACGCTTTTATGCGGACGGTTGCTTTGGAATACGGTCCCAAAGGAATTCGATGCAATAGCGTAAATCCTGGCATGGTCGAAACCGCACTGATAGGAGGATTCACGGATGAACAAAAGGAAAAGGAAAAGGAAAATTATCCGTTAAGACGTTTTGCGCAACCAGAGGACATCGCTTTGGCTATAGCTTTCTTGCTTTCGGATGCCTCTTCATTTGTAACTGGTACAGCACTAAAAATTGACGGAGGAATGACATTAAGTTAGTCGTGTATGCAATTATTAGAAAATAAAGTGTCTATTGTCACCGGTGCTGGCGCAGGTATCGGACAAACAACCGCTCAACTTTTTGCTAACGAAGGATCATTTGTATATGCTGTCGATATTAAAGGGTTGGAATGGGTTGATAAATATATGCCTAATGCAGGAAGAATAATTCCAATTTGTTTGGACATATGTAACTTTGCAGAGGTAAAAGCGGCCGTGATGGCCATAAAAAAGGAATACGGTCATATTGATGTATTGGCAAATATTGCTGGGCTAATATCCTACGAGTTAATGCCGATGATTGACTATGATAAGTTTCGTAAGATGCTTGACGTAAATGTTGTTGCATTGGTGCATTTGATGTCCTTAGTATCTCGTATCATGACACGTCAACAATGTGGTTCTATCATAAATATGGCGAGCATGGTAGGTGAAAAAGGATCAAAGGGTCAATTGTCCTATGCTGCCACAAAGGGCGCGGTTATCGCAGCCACCAAATCGGCTGCTAAAGAACTTGCCGATAGTCATATTCGTGTCAATGCAATAGCTCCAGGTATGGTTGGATCTGAAAGGTTTAAAGCGGTTTTAGAAGAAAAGTTTGCCCAAAGAATAAATGATGTGCCTTTCGGCAGGCTTGCCGAACCTGAAGAAGTGGCCAATCTATGTTTATTCCTTGCTTCTGATAAATCTTCTTATTTGACAGGGCAAATTATTGGAATAGACGGAGGTGCTGTTATTTAGTTTATTAATTAATATTTGTAGTAGCTAAAGCCAAGTGTTTATAGATTTAGATAAAAAGCCGAAAGACAAGGTTGCCGCCATTGATGATAGTGAATGTTCCATTACCTATGGAGAAATATGTGATTTTTCTGATGAATTTGCACAACGATTACCACAACGATCTCTCATATTCATTCTTTCCGAAAATTGCATTGGTTCCTTGTTGGGATATACTGCTTCGTTGAGCAACTGCATTGTGCCACTGATTATCAGTGCCGCCACAGAAAAAGGATTGTATAATCATCTTTATGATTTATATAATCCCGAATATTTGTGGATGCCACAAGCCAAGGCTGTAGGAATGGAGACTGTGTTTTCCGCTTGGGATTATTGTTTAGTAAAGACGGGTAATAAGCCTGTCCAAATGTATGACGACCTCTCGCTGTTGCTACCGACGAGTGGTTCTACAGGAAGCCCAAAGCTAGTGCGTCATAGCTACCGAAACATCGAAGCAAATGCCGACAATGTAAGGCGGCTATTTAAGTTGGACGGTAGTGAAAAAGCAATGGCTATTCTTCCTATGCACTATACTATGGGTCTTTCTGTGATTGCCTCACATCTTTTGGCAGGTTCCACATTGCTGTTGAGTGGCCGCTCGCTACTTGATAAGGGTTTTTGGGCAATGTTGAAGGAGGCAACAAGCTTCACAGGAGTTCCTTATAGCTACGAGATTCTACTTAAGATGCGTTTTACTCGTATGGATTTGCCTAACTTGAGGATGATCACTCAAGGAGGAGGTAAACTAACAGAGGCCATGTGGAATATTCTCGCACAGTATGCCCAAGACAAAGGCAAACAATTTATTGCCACCTACGGTCAAAGTGAGTGTACTGCTCGCATGTCATATCTGCCGTCTGAGTTAGCGTTGGAGAAGGTATGTAGCATTGGTATGGCTGAGCCTGGTGGACAGCTCTCGATTATTGATGAACATGGAAATGAAACATTTGAAGGTGAAGCACAAGGCGAGATGGTATATCGTGGTGAGAATGTGACGTTAGGTTATGCTACTTGCAGGGAGGATTTGTTAAAGGGAGATGAGAATCATGGCGTTATGCATACAGGTGACCTTGCTAGAAGAGACAAAGATGGCTGTTATTATATCATTGGTCGTTTGAAACGCTTCTTGAAAATATACGGCTTACGAATTGGTCTTGACGAAGTAGAGCAATTGATAAAATCAGAATATAAAACCGACTGCTATTGTAAGGGCAACGATGAGAAACTAATCGTGTTGGTAACCGATGATAAACTGGTGTCTGAATTACCCGCTTTTATTGAAGAAAAAGCCCATTTGTTCCATCAAAAAATAGAGGTGCAGGTGGTTGATGCAATTCTAAGGAACGAGGCTGGAAAAGTGATTAATCAATAGTAAATACATATAGAAATGACAAACATTGAAAGACTAAACAAAATTTTCTGCGAGGTGTTCTCTGTCGAGGAGTCCGCATTAAACGAAAAGTTTAACAATAAGAATGTAGGGGGGTGGGACTCTGTACGCCAGTTAAGCCTCACTTCTGCTGTCGAGGATGAGTTTGACATTATGCTTGACGCCGAAGACATTCTTGAATTTACTTCATACGAAAATGCCAAGCAAGTCTTAGCAAAATACGAAATAAAATAATAATGGCAAATTGGAGAATAAAAAATGTGTCGGTTCGTGGCGTTACAGGCACCGTGCCCGACAACTTGGTGAAATCTAAGGATTTTGCTTTTTTCAACGAAGAAGAGGCTGAAATATTTGACAACACCGTTGGAATCAAAGAAAGATATATAGCATCGACAGACATCTGTGCTTCGGATTTGTGTCAAGATGCTGGGGAGAGGTTATTAGATAGTCTTCATTGGAATAAAGAAAGCATTGATGTACTGATTTTTGCTTCTGTAACTGGCGATTATAAAACACCGCCGACTTCTGCAATACTGCAAGATAGGATGGGGCTTCCAAGTAGTACTTTCGTATTGGATGTTCCGATGGGTTGCTGTGGTTGTATTTATTCTATTACAATTGCTGCTAATCTTCTGTCAGCTGGTACTGCAAAAAGAGCTTTGGTTTTGGTTGGGGATACCGCCATGCGCATGGGTTCCCCCAAAGATAAGAGTCGAGGCCCCTTATTCGGTGACAGTGGCACTGCTATGGCTCTTGAGTATGATACGGAAGCAGATGATATTATCATTGAGATGAACACTAATGGTGCAAAATACCAAGCTTTATTTACTCCTCATGGAGGATATCGACATCCTATTTGTCCAGAGTCGTTTGAATATGAGGATTTTGGAAATGGCATTATTAGAGCACCAAAAGATGCGTTAATCAATGGTATGGATGTTCTGTCATTTGCCATTTCCAAGCCACCTGTCAGTTTTCAGAAAATGATGGATAATTTGGGAATAGATAAAGACAGGGATATTGATTACTTTCTTATCCATCAAGCCAACAAATTGATTGTTGATAGGATTGTAAAGAAATTAAAGTTGAATCCCGAGAAAGTTCCATATAATCTTCAAAAATTTGGAAATCTTGGAGGTGCTTCAATCCTGATGCTCATGACATCCGAGATTGCGGATGATTTGTGTTCTCGTCCTTTGACTTTATTATGTTCATCTTTTGGACTTGGATTGACTTGGGGTACGATGTTGCTTAAAACAAAACCTATTATGGTTGTTTCGGTAAATAAAGTCTGAATTAATATGAAAACTATTATTAGAGAAATCTGTTCCAAGTTATTTGAAAAGAAAACGAAAAAACAACGAGAATGGAGTAGATTGTATCATTCCAATTGGAGATTTCTTGCAAAATGGTCTAAAGAGAAATATTCTGGCAGCTCTTATTTGACATGGTTGCGTGGTAGAGCATACAAAAAACATTATGGTTTGAAGAATGTTCCAGTAATACAATATGGTGTTCAAATTATCTGTGAGCATTCAATGGTTGGAAAACTTGAGATTGGAAAGAATGTTTTGCTTGCGAAAGAATGTTTTATAGATTATACCGGAAATGTTACATTAAAAGATAATGTTAGAATTACTTATGGTGTAATAATAGAAAGTCATTATCATCCATATCATTCGGATTATAAATTAGAACACAAAGCTGTCCCCACAAGTATAGTAATAGAAGAAGGCGCTTTTATTGGAAGTAAATCCATTATTTTACCATCTTGTCACTATATCGGAAAATATGCAAGGGTGGGTGCAGGATCTGTTGTAACTCATGACGTTCCAGATTATGCTATAGTAGTTGGCTCTCCTGCAAAGGTGATTCGTTTCCAAGAACATTAACAAGATGAATCCTTACTCCATCTTAAAACTAACAGTTCCTATTTGCGTTATGCCTGATGGGAATCTTTTATACTATCATTCTAGCAGAGTATTTGTTCATAATAATAGTTCTATTTTTAAAGCTATTCCATTTTCTGTTGATGCTAAAGAAAGAAGGTTTGGAAGTAGCCGATTACTAACACGCTTGTTTCGTTTTGGCGTTAGAGCAGCTGAGGCGATAGATGATACTCATGTGATTCTTTCCATTGGCCATCGATTGTATGAAGTTGATATTGAGTTAGAGATGGTTTCTGAAGGATGGTATTGTGGGGATGGTATTCGTCCATTAAACATGACTTTGGTAGAAAAAATTGATGGTATAGAAGACGGTGTCTATTTTGGTGGATACCTTGGCAACGCATCCAAAAGAACTGTTAATGTATATCACAGAACTGGTGTTGACCAGTGGGAAGTTGTATATACATTTCCTCAAGGGTCCATTAATCATGTTCACAACATCGTAAAAGACCCTTATCGCCAGTGTCTCTGGATGTTCACAGGCGATTTTGATGAGGCCTCAGCCATCTGGAAAGTTACAGACAACTTCCAAAAAGTTGAACGTGTAGTTTGCAATGACCAAAAATATCGGGGATGTGTAGCATATGCCTTACCTGAAGGCCTGTTGTATGCTACAGATGCACCGTTTGCTGATAATTTTATCTATTTATTAAATCCAGAAACGTTAGAAACAAACCCACTGTTCCCCCTGCACGGTTCATGCATCTATGGATGCCAATGGAAAGACAATTACGTGTTTTCTTCTACAGTTGAAGGTGATGGGCGTAATATGAGCCGGTGGGAGTTTTATTTCGGGCGCAAGCGTGGTGCGGGCATCAAAGACGATTATGTCCATATGTACATGGGTAACCTTAAGGATGGCTTTCATGAAATTTATAAGGAAAAGAAGGATTGTATGCCGAACTACACTTTCCAATTCGGGGTGTTTAAATTCCCGTATGGTGTGAATAACACCGATACGTTGTATTTCCAGCCGGTGGCTACAAAAAAGAATGATTTGAGATTAATGGCTTTAAAAGATACAGATATCAATATTCAAGAACTAAATCAATGAAAATAGTCTTTCTTACCATGGTCAACCTCACCGAGGTGGATTCCCAAGGCATATATCAGGACCTTATGCGTAAATTTCGCAACGAAGGACACGACGTCTTTATTGTGTCACCTCGTGAAAGACGTACGGAAGAGAAAACCCATCGGTATGAGGCTAATGGAGTTCATGTTCTTGGTGTACGTACCCTTAATCTTCAGAAAACTAATTCTATAGAGAAGGGTATTGGTCAAATTATGGTAGAAACCCAATTCAAAAAAGCCATTAAACAATATTTGGGTGAATCGAGATTTGATTTGATACTATATTCCACTCCACCGATTACTTTCCCGAAAGTAATTCAATACCTTAAGTCATCCAATCCCCAAGCCAAGACTTATTTGCTACTGAAGGATATCTTTCCGCAAAATGCCGTGGATTTGGGTATGATGAGCAAATCTGGTGTGAAAGGGGTTCTGTATCGTTTTTTCCGAAAGAAGGAAAAGAAACTCTATGCCTTATCCGACCATATTGGCTGTATGAGTCCTGCTAATGTTCGTTATGTAACTGAGCATAATCAAGAGGTAAATCCAGAGAAGGTTGAGGTGGCTCCTAATTCATACGAGATTCAGAAACCAGTTGTTTTGAACAACGAGCAAAAAAATCAGATTCGGCAAAAATATAATCTTCCGACAGATCTTCCCGTTTTCATCTATGGAGGCAATCTCGGCAAGCCGCAGGGCATCCCATTCTTGTTGAAGTGTCTTAATGCCAATGCAGACCGAGACGATTGTCATTTTGTTGTCATAGGCAATGGCACAGAATACGGTAAACTGGAAACTTGGTATAAGGAACGACAACCTAAGAGCGTATCGGTTTTCCAACGGCTACCCAAGGAGGATTACGACCAATTGGTGCGTGCCTGCGATGTGGGCCTCATCTTTTTGGACTATCGTTTCACCATCCCTAATTATCCTTCGCGCCTATTGCCTTATCTGATGGAAAAGAAACCCATCATAGCTGCCACCGACCCAAACTGCGATACAGGCAGTATTGCTGAACGAAATGGTTATGGCTATTGGTGTCCGAGTAACGATGTAAATGCATATACGCAATGTGTGGATAAGATGCTGAAGTCGGATTTGGCACGTATGGGAGAGTGCGGATATCAGTTCTATTTGAATAATTATACCGTTGAGCATACGTATAATGCCATCATGAAGCATTTTTAATGAATTAGCTCCGCGTATCACACGAATCTTTTGTTGTGATTCGTGCTATACATGGAGAAAAAAAGACAATCATGTACAAACAAATTTTTAAACGAGTTTTAGACCTGCTCATCTCCTCCATAGCCCTGCTCTGCATCGGCTGGTTTATTTTGCTGGTTGCCATCTTCCTCCACTTTGCCAATAAAGGTGCAGGAGCCTTCTTCTTCCAAGAACGCCCAGGTAAGGATGAGAAGATTTTTAAAATCATTAAATTCAAGACAATGACTGACGAACGTGATGCTGATGGAAATCTTTTACCCGACAAAGATAGAATCACTAAGGTCGGGGTTGTTGTTAGAAGACTATCTATTGACGAATTGCCACAGATTATCAACGTGTTTATAGGTGATATGTCCATAGTTGGCCCACGACCGTTATTGCCAGAGTACCTACCATACTATACAGAACGTGAAAAGTTACGTCATACTGTTAGACCTGGTATTACCGGTTGGGCACAGGTGAATGGTCGCAGTAATATCACTTGGGACAAGAAACTTGAGTGTGATGTTTATTATGTAGAGCATATGAGTTTTTTGATGGATGTCAAGGTTTTTATTAAGACCATTCAAAATATGATTAATAGAACCGAAGTGGTAGGTGTGATTCCAGAAGGAGGGAGTGGAAAACTGAATATTGAACGTGCAAATAAACAGATGATATGCAAGAAAAACTCTTAGTTCTTGGAAGTGATTTTGGTACAATTTCTGTCGTGAAAGAAGCTCATAACGCGGGAATGTATGTTATTGTAGCTGACCTTATGGAAACTTCACCATCAAAGATGGAGGCTGATGAAGCATGGTTTATCAGCACAACAGATATTGATACGCTAGAAAGAAAGAGCAGAGAATGCGGTGTAACTGCCATAATGTTTGGTGCAAGTGATTTCAACATATCTAATTGTCGTATTCTCTGTAAAAGACTATCTCTTCCCATTTATTGTGATAATGATGATACATGGGCGGTTGCAAGAAATAAACGCCTTTTTAAAAATATATGTAAAAAGGTAGGAGCTCCAGTCGCCACTGATTACGAAATAGATGATGAACGACTCGAAAACGAAATGGATAAAATTGCTTATCCCGTAGTAGTTAAACCATGCGACAAGAGTGGTAATCGAGGCATGAGTTACTGTAATAATGTGAAAGAACTTCGTGAGGCTTATCAATTGGCTCGTTCAATCTCTGATCAAAGTATTATAGTAGAACGGCAGTTGAGAGGTGAGGAATTTAATGTTCACTATGTTTTGGCAGAAGGTGAGGCTCGATTACTTTACTTTAGTTCAACACATCATGAACCAGGCTTTGCAAGCAACATTTATTCTTTTAAGAATACTACTTCTTGCCACCTACGGCAATATATTGAAGAAGTGAATGATAGTGTGAAGAAAGTGTTTGAAGAAGCTGGATGTAAGGAGGGTATTGTTTGGGTGGATATCATGCGTGATGCAGATGGCAAGTTTTATCTATTAGAAATGGGGTATCGTTTTGGTGGAGTTATGACCTATAGACCATACGCCATGGTTAGTGGATTTAATACAATTAAATGGATGCTTGATTTGTCAAGAGGAATAAAACATAGAATTGTTGATTTGCCGTCTGAATTGTCTCAGGCTTATTATGGATGTGCCGCTTCATATCATTTGTTTACAAAACATTCTGGTAAAGCAAAAGAGGTTAATGGAGTTGAATTGCTCGAAGGTAAGGAGGAAGAAGGTATTTTTGTAGATATGCCTAAGCGAGCTGGCGCAACCGTTCGTGATAAAACCACCATGGGTTTAATAGGAATATATGGAAAAGACATAGATGATTTGTGTGACAAGCTTAAATATGTAAATGCGTCTTTGTCAATAAAAGATGATGACGGCAATAATCTTATAATTACATTTGATGATTATGAGACCCTTAAACAAGAATATCAATTAGGAATGATGCAATATGGAAAATACTAATAACCGACTCGACTATATTGACATTGCCAAAGCAATTGGTATGTTCGCAATTATTTGGGGACATATTTTGCTTCATGGATGGTCTAATTTATTTGTGTACTCGTTCCACATTCCGTTGTTCTTTTTTCTATCAGGAATGGTTTTTAATGGAGCCAAGTATGACTCTCTTTGGCAACTAGTCAAAAGACGTGTTAAAACTCTGCTTCTTCCATATTTGCTATTTTCTGTGTTGACTTGGATCATCTGGGTTGGTACTAAAATAGTGTCACACGAACAGGTCAACTTGTTTTTTCCTTTGTTTGAAACCTTTTTTGCTCAAGGTTCTGTGGGATATGTGGTTCATAACCTTCCCTTATGGTTTGTCCCATGTCTCTTCATTGTTGAGATTTTGTATTATTTTATGAATAAGCTCCCAGAATGGTTGGTGTTGATTTGTTGTGTATGTTGTGCTTTGATAGGCAACTATATGATTCGAGGTGGTCATCTTGACTTTTTCAGCCAGCTTCCTTGGAGCATAGAAGGTGCTATGAATGCAATATCTTTTTATGCCTTAGGGAATATTTTAATAAAACATGTAACGCATCACGTATTAGGTGATAAGGTTTCTTCCCATAAAGTATTATCATATTTTTCTATTTTTATTTTGACAATATTACTCCTTTATTCTTCGATACAAAATGGCGCGATTTCTGTTGGTTCAAATGAACTGGGCAACAATACATTATTGTATTACATTAATGCATTGATAGGCATTGCTACTACAATTACTTTTTGTGTTCTTTTGTCTCAAGTGAAGACGAAAAAAGCAGTGGGTAATGCAGTTATGAGCTATATCAAGTGGTTCGGCAGAAATAGCTTTTATGTAATGGCTACGCATTTCCCTGTGAAAGAAGCTTTTATTAGGCTATTAGGCTCTGTTTTGCATGTCAACAGGGAAGCTATAGTCTCTAATATGAAATATAGTTTGATTGTATTTATTCTAACTTTGTTGGTGGACTCATTAGTGATTTTCGTTGTATGTAAGTTAAAAGAGAAGGATATTCAACGGATAGCAAAGAAAAACAATGGATAATATAGTTTTGAATGTCAATAGTATTCAGTGTAATGGACTATCATTACGAATAGTACGTGATGATTTATTTCCTTTTGTTGGTGGTGGTTCCAAAGCCCGTAAGGCTGTTGAATATGAAAAGTATCTACGTGAAAAAGGTTACAATGCAGTAGTCACATGTGGAGGCATTCAGTCCAATCATAATCGTGCTATTGCATTGATGGCTGCACGCAATGGATGGAAGTGTCATCTATGCATTCAAGGGAGTCAGGAACGTTTTGAGATAGAAAAGGGGAATGCGCTGCTTTGTCGCCTAAGCGGTGCGGAATATGAGCTAATAGATCCCTCGGAAACCGCCATCGCTATGGATCGCGCCATGAAAAAGTTTGCCCGAGAGGGCTATAAGCCGTTTTATGTTCATGGCGGAGGTCATGACTTACCAGGAGGTATCTGTTTTGTTGATGCTGTCAAAGAACTGAAACGACAATGCGATTTGATTGAATATAGACCCGATTACATATTTCTTGCCTCCGGGACTGGCTCCACACAGGCAGGGATAGTTGTAGGGTGTGACTTGGTGGGCTGGAGCAATGTAAAAGTTATTGGGATATCTGTGGGTAGGCAGTATGAACGCGGCAAGCAGATTATAGTTGACTTCGCCAATATGTTGGCAAAACACTATGGATTGGACAAAGATTTCACCGACCATATACACTTTAATACGGACTATCTGTTTGGGGGCTATGAACAGTCCTCACCTGAAATGGAAAACTATCTAAAAGACGTAATGCGAACTTCAGGTTTGGTTTTCGATACTACCTATTCAGGGAAGGGTTTTTTTGGCATGATGGATATCATAAAAAAAGAAAAACTACAAGATAAGAATATCGTCTTTTGGCACACAGGTGGATTAATGGATTTAATGTGTTAATGAAATTGTTTATAAACTATGAATATTCTTTTTACATGTGCGGGAAGGCGTACATATTTATTGAAATATTTTAAGGAAAATTTGTTATCCAGTGATTTGATAATTGCAACAGATATGCAACTCACAGCACCTGCTTTGCAAGTAGCAGACGTGAAGATTCAGGTGCCTTCGGTTTATGACTCGAAGTATATTGATACAACTATAGATATCTGTAAAAGTTATAAGATTAATGCATTGATTAGTCTTAATGATTTAGAATTACCAATCTTATCTGTTAATAAACATCTATTTGAGAGTATTGGAGTTGAAGTGATTGTTTCTTCACCAGAAGTGATTGACATTTGTTTCGATAAATACAAAACCGCTCAATGGATTGAATCAATTGGTCTGTGTGCACCCCAAACATATGTCAGGATGTGTGATGTAAAAAAGGCATTGTCAGAAGGTGATATTGCTTTTCCATTGTTTATGAAACCGAGATGGGGTTCAGGATCGATAGGACTAGAGACTATAGATGATATGGATGAGTTGGAAATGTATTATCATATATTATCAAAGAAAATTAGGAAATCAATTTTGGCTACCGCTTCAGTTGGAGAAGAATACATCATGATTCAAGAGAAATTAACGGGTGATGAATTCGGTCTTGATGTAATGAATGATTTGAATGGAAAAAATATAGGTGTTTCAGTGAAAAAGAAATTAGCTATGAGAGCTGGAGAAACGGATAAGGCTGTTACCGTTGATTTGCCAGAAGTGAAGCAGATAGGAGCAAGAGTAGGAGAGAAATTACATCATATTGGTAATCTTGATATGGATATCATGCAGCGGGCTAATGGGGATTATTGCGTTCTTGAATTGAATCCTCGCTTTGGTGGAGGTTTTCCATTCAGTTATGAGGCTGGAGTAAATTTTCCCTTAGCCATTATAAAATGGTTAAGAGGGGAGACAGTGAATAGTTCAATTCTACAACCTCGTTATGGAGCCATGTTTTCAAAAAATGATTACTTAATGGAGATAAAATAATAGTATGTCAATTTTCAATAATAAAACCTTGATGATTACCGGAGGGACGGGTTCCTTCGGTAATGCTGTTTTAAAACGTTTTCTCCGTACCGATATTGGGGAAATCCGTATTTTCTCGCGCGACGAGAAGAAACAAGATGATATGCGCCACGAGTATCAGGCCAAATA
>ODAI014173964.1_pt1 | contig 32729 bp, 21 predicted proteins | sample 1539321 | NCBI WGS metagenome assembly ODAI01 (sample SAMN02144231, study PRJEB22623) | gut metagenome | biome: sheep rumen | host: Ovis aries | place: New Zealand
ATTGAAAAATTGAAAATTAACGTGCAAACCGAGCGCAATGAAGTTTGCTTCAATTGCGCTCGGTGCAGCCCAATAATCGAACGGACTTCACTTCACAATTCACAATAAATATGATGAAACGACTATTATCTTTAACCTTTTGTCTGATGACTACCCTGCTGTCGTTTGCAGATATCTTTTTAGTTGACGACATCTATTATTTTTATAATTCTTACTACCCGGATGACGAATATGTAGGAGTAACCAACATAACGGATGAGTACTATGGTTTTACTTATGAATATACCGGTGATGTCAACATTCCTCCATCCATTACCGTTAATGGCATAACCTACAAAGTGGCGTACATCAGCGATAAAGCGTTCCGTGGTTGCAAGAACTTGACCTCCGTCACCCTCCCCAACACCATAACGGCCTTTGGTGATTATCAGTTCTCGGGTTGCACCAGTCTGACATCCTTCTCTATCCCCAACAGCGTGAAGGAAATCGGCGAATATGCGTTCCGTGGTTGCAGTAGTCTGAAATCCATCTCTATTCCCAACAAAGTGACGAGCATCGGCGAGGGAGCGTTCCTGAATTGCAGCAGTCTGAAATCCGTGAGCATCCCCAACAGCGTGACGACGATCAACAGTCGCACGTTCGAAAACTGCACTGGTTTGACCTCCGTCACGATTCCCAGCAGCGTGACGACGATAGGCTGGCGTGCGTTCGCTGGCTGCACTGGTCTTACCTCCGTTACCATCCCCAACAGCGTGACGGACATCTACATGAATGCGTTCCAGGATTGCACCAGTCTTACCTCCGTCACCATCCCCGAGAGCGTGACGTACATCAGCGATTATGCGTTCGAGAATTGCAGCAGTCTGAAATCCGTGAGCATCCCCAACAGCGTGACAGAAATCGGCGAACAAGCGTTCGCAGATTGCAGCAGTCTGACCTCCGTGACCATCCCCGAGAGCGTGACGAGCATCGGCAACGGTGCGTTCTGGGGTTGCAGTGGTCTGACCTCCGTCACTATCCCCGGCAGCGTGACGAGTATCGGCTCTAAAGCGTTCAAAGATTGCAGCAGTCTGAGCACCGTCCATGTATGGATGGAGAATCCTGTACCGATATCTTCTGAGGTGTTCTCCAACAGGGCGAATGCAACGCTTTATGTCCCTAAAGACAGAAAGTCGGCATACGCCAGTGCCAACTATTGGAAAGAGTTCAAAGAGATTGTAGAAGATAATAAATTTGCGGTGGATGGCATATTTTACAAAGTCACCTCGTCGGCTGACCAAACAGTAGAAGTAACCTACGAAGGAGTCAGTTATGACAGTTATGCTGATGAATATGCCGGAACTGTCAAAATACCTTCATCCGTTACCTATGATGGCAAGAAATACCGCGTGACAAAAATCGGCCAGTGGGCGTTCTGGGGTTGCAAGAACTTGGCCTCCGTGACCATTCCCAACAGCGTGACAGAAATCGGCGATTTTGCGTTTTATGATTGCACTGGCCTTACCTCCGTCATCATCCCCGAGAGCGTGACGATGATAGGCTATCATGCGTTCCGTGGTTGCACTGGTCTTACTTCCGTCACCATCTCCAACGGGGTGACGAGGATAGGCAACTGTGCGTTCATGGATTGCACCGGTATTACCTCCATCACCATTCCCAGCAGCGTGAGGAGCATCGGTGTTTACGCCTTCGATGGTTGCAGCCGCCTGGCCTCAGTCTATGTAAATATGGAGAACCCCATAACATTATATTCCAACGTGTTCTCAAACATCAAGAACGCAACCCTCTATGTCCCTAAAGGCAGCAAGTCGGCATACGAAGGTGCCAACTGTTGGAAAGAGTTCAAAGCGATTGTAGAGATGAATTACTTTGAGGTGGGCGGCATCTATTACAAAGTCAACTCGACATCAGACCAAACGGTAGAAGTGACAAGTGGTTCTTCAGAATATAGGGGTAGTGTTGTTGTCCCTTCATCCATTACCTATGGTGGCAAGACATACAGCGTGACAAAAATCGGCAATGAAGCGTTCCGTGCTTGCAGCGGTCTTACATCCATCACTATCCCCAACAGTGTGAAGACCATCGGCAGTAAAGCGTTCCGTGAATGCAGCGGTCTTAAATCCATCACCCTCCCCAACAGCGTGACGAGCATTGACAGTTATGCCTTCGCAGGTTGCAAGAATTTATCCCATGTCACTATCCCCAGCAGCGTGACGTACATCGGCAATTACGCGTTTTATAGTTGCTCAAGTCTGATCTCCGTCACTGTAGGGAGGGAAACTCCCATATCGATAGGTTCTAACGTGTTCAATAACATAGAGAATGTAAGTCTTTATGTACCTACAGGTAGCAAATCGGCATATTCAAGTGCCAACTATTGGAAAGAGTTCCAACAGATTGTAGAAGGCTTTGAAGCGGGCGGCATCTATTACAGCTTCAACTCGTTCGGACAATCGGTAGCAGTAACCTACGCAGGAGATTATTACAATAGTTATGCCAATGAATATACAGGTACAGTCGAAATTCCGTCATCCGTTATCTACAATGACAAAATATACAGCGTGACAATAATCGGAAACAATGCTTTCCAAAGTTGCAGCAATCTGACCTCCGTCACCATCCCCAACAGCATAACGAGCATCGGCAAATTTGCGTTACGTGGTTGCAGCGGTCTGACCTCCGTCACTATCCCCAACAGCGTGACAACTATCGGTACAAACGCGTTTGAAGGTTGCACAGGCCTGACCTCCATCACCATCCCCGAGGGCGTGACAAAAATCGGAATCAGTGCTTTCCTAAGTTGCAGCAATCTGACCTCCGTAATGCTTCCGAGCAGCGTGACAACTATCGGCAATTTTGCGTTTGATGGTTGCAGCAGTCTGACCTCTGTATATGTAAGCATGGAGACTCCCGTGTCGATTAGTTCTAACGTGTTCTCAAACAGCGCTAATGCAACTCTTTATGTTCCTAAAGGCAGAAAATCGGCATACGCCAGTGCCGACTATTGGAAAGAGTTCAAAGACATTGTAGAAGGTTTTGAGGTAGCTGGCATCTATTACAAATACAGCTCGTCGTCTGACCAAACGGTAGAAGTCACCTACAAAGGAAATTCTTCCGGTAGTTATGCTGGTGAATATGTCAAAACTGTCAACATCCCATCATCCGTTACCTTCGGTGGTAAGACATACAGCGTGACAAAAATCGGCGATGAAGCGTTCCGTGGTTGCAAGAACTTGGCCTCCGTGACTATCCCCGAGAGCGTGACGAACATCGGCAGTAATGCGTTCCGTGAATGCAGCGGTCTTAAATCCATCACCCTCCCCAACAGCGTGACGAGCATTGACAGTTATGCCTTCGCAGGTTGCAATAATTTATCCACTGTCACCATCCCCGGCAGCGTGAAGTACATCGGCAATTACGCGTTTTATAGTTGCAGCAGTCTGACCTCTGTCACTGTATGGAGGGAAACTCCCGTATCGATAGGCGAATATGTATTCTCAAACAGAGCGAATGCAACTCTTTATGTTCCAAAAGGCAGCAAGTCGGCATACGCCAATGCCAACTATTGGAAAGAATTCAAAGAGATCGTCGAGTTGGAGATTCCGTATGTTGTTGGTGACATTAACGGAGACAATGTCGTCGACATCCTCGACTATACGGGTGTAGGCAACTATATTCACGGCAATGCGCCGGAAGGCTTCAACGAGCAGGCTGCCGATGTGGATAAAAACGGTATCATCGATATCCTTGACTATACGGGTATAGCCAACATCATCCATACAGGGAACATCTTTGGGAATTGACAATTGACAATTGACAATTGACAATTGATAATTGACAATTGATAATTGACAATTGACAATTCTTGCGCCGCTTTCTTGCGCTCCGTTGGTGCTCAGGCGCTTCGCGGAGGTCTTTGCAAGTGGACAAGTTCGAGCGGGTGATTCACAATTCACAGTCGCCTTGCGGCGAGTAGAACTCGTAACTCGCCGTAAGGCGACTGAATATATTCCGTTCGTAACTGGTTTGTTGGAAAGTCTTTCCAAAATGTGCATGGCAGAAAGGCGTTTTCCTACTTTTGTGGATATTCACTGTTCACCTGTTCACTTTTCGGCTTAACAGGTTGAAATACTGGATGTTAAGATAGTGAATAGTGAGGAAATACGCGCCGGTGACTATTCACTTTTTACGCAATTCTTTACACTTTGATGACCAAAAACAGCCGCAAAGCCCGACAGACAGGGTAGTTTCACTTTTGTTTCCGTCTTGGAAACAAATTGTTTCTACCATAAAAACAAAATGTTTCATCCGAGGAAACACTTTGTTTCTCTTGTTGAAACAAAGCGGAAACACTATTCCTGAGGGCGCAAGGAGTGTCAAGTTGTTTCGTAAAAATAGGCAAAAAGTGAATAGTCAAAGCTCTCTTTCCTTCACTATTCACGGGGTTAATCGTCTGAAAGCCTGTTGCTTGCAGCCAAAAGTGAACAGGTGAATGGTTGACCATGAATACTTTTGGGTCGGCATGAAGTCTATGTTATGGTCGTTTGGTTATTGGTATAGAAGGACGGGTTGATGAAAACAAAGGGGGATGGCAATAAACGGCGGTGAAATCCGTTAATATGTTGATGCAATGGACAGATAGGATACGGCAAGTGAAGATATTGTTGGTGGTTATGGCTGTGTTGATAGCCGTAGCCTCGCTTGTTGTATCTAACCTGTTGACGCGCGACCTATACGAGGAAGAGCACAAGAAGATGGAGATCTGGGCAGAGGCCATGCGCACGCTGAACTACGAAGACGAGAATGCCGGCATGAACCTGGTGCTGAAGGTGATAGAAGGGAATACGACGATTCCTATCATCGTGCTGGATGCTCACGGCGTAGTACAGATTTTCAGGAACATAGACGTGAAGGCAGCCGACTATAATGACAGCATTCAGAAGATTACGGTGATGGGCAACCGCATGAAGGATGCTGGGCGGTCTATCCGTATCAATCTGGACGAGAAACCACATGGCGACTATATCGACGTGTGCTATGACGACTCGCTGATGCTGAAGCGGTTGGCAACTTATCCGTATGTGCAGCTGGGCGTGGTGCTGATTTTTGTCGTGATAGCCATCTTTGCCCTGCTGACCTCGAAGAAAGCCGAGCAGAACAAGGTGTGGGTGGGCTTGTCGAAGGAGACTGCCCACCAGTTGGGCACGCCTATCTCCAGTCTGATGGCGTGGACGGAGATACTGAAAGAAACCTATCCCGACGATGCCCTGATCCCGGAGATGGACAAAGACGTGAAGCGCTTGCAGCTTATTGCCGACCGCTTCTCGAAGATCGGTTCGCTGCCAGAACCTGTTCCTACCAGCTTGAACGAGGTCATGAACCACGTGATAGACTATATGGACCGCCGTACATCGAAGAAGGTGCAGATGATTAAGGACCTGCCTGAACAGGATGTCATCGTGAAGATCAATGCCTCCTTGTTTGAATGGGTGATAGAGAACCTGTCGAAGAATGCTGTCGACGCGATGGGTGGTGAGTCTGGCACCATCACGCTGCATGTGGAAGAGACCGAAAACAGAGCCATCGTTGAAGTGTCGGATACGGGTAAGGGAATCAAGAAGAAAGACCTTGCCAACGTGTTCCGTCCCGGCTTCACTACGAAGAAGCGCGGTTGGGGCCTCGGCCTGTCGTTGGCAAAGCGCATCGTGGAAGAGTATCATGACGGGAAAATCTATGTAAAAAGCTCCGAGATAGGCAAGGGTACTACTTTCCGAATAGAGTTGAAGAAGTGACATGATGACAAATAGTGAAGGTACTTGCACTCGACAAAATGAAAAAAAAGTGTTTTTTCTTTTGTTTTTTGCTCACTTAATCGTACCTTTGCAGCCCGTATGAGCATTTTGGAACCTTTTAAAATAGACCTCAAAGAGCTGGATGAAGGACTTACACAGTTGCAGTTCAGCCTTGGCGATGCCTATTTCGAGGCGATAGAAGCTCCTGAAGTCAGGCGTGGAGACCTGCAAACCACCTTGTGCATCAATCGTGCAGGTGAAGTCTTCACGTTGGATTTCCATACGGAAGGAAGCGTACTCATACCCTGCGACCTCTGTCTGGACGACATGGAGCAGCCCATAGTGGCTGACAACCACCTGACGGCAACGTTTGGTGAGGAGTCCTCAGAGGATGATGAGCTGCTCGTCGTCAGCGAGGACGATGGTGTTCTCGATACGTCGTGGCTCATTTATGAGTTCATAGCACTCGCCATACCCATTAAGCACGTTCATGCACCTGGAAAATGCAACGTTGCGATGACGGAAAAGCTCCATGAGCTGTCAGCTGCCCGAAGCAGTGATGCGGATGACAACAGTATTGTGGACCCACGCTGGGAGACGCTGAAGAGATTAAAGATTCAAAATTAAAGATTAACAATTATGGCACATCCTAAAAGAAGACAGTCGAAGACTCGTACTCGTAAAAGAAGAACTCATGACGGAGCTGTAGCTCCCACGCTGGCAGTATGCCCTAACTGCGGTGCTTACTACGTTTACCACACGGTATGTCCTACATGCGGATACTACAGAGGTAAGGTAGCTATCGAAAAGGAAACGGTTGAATAATGGAGAAAATCAACGCGATAATCACCGGTGTGGGCGGCTACGTGCCTGACTATATCCTGAACAATCAGGAACTGTCGCGCATGGTAGACACCAGCGACGAGTGGATTATGACCCGTGTGGGCATCAAGGAGCGTCACATTCTCACCGAGGAAGGTCTCGGCACGAGCTATATGGCGCGCAAGGCTGCCAAGCAGCTGATGCAGAAGACGGGTGTAGACCCCGACAGCATCGATGCACTTATCGTTACCACCACCACTCCCGACTATAAGTTCCCTTCTACAGCATCTATCGTTGTGGGCAAGCTCGGACTGAAGAACGCCTTCGCGTTCGACTTCGAGGCTGCCTGTTGCGGTTTTCTGTACACGCTCGATGTTGCAGCGTCGATGATTCAGAGCGGCAGGTATAAGAAAATCATCGTGATTGGTGCTGACAAGATGTCCTCACTGATAGACTATACCGACCGTCAGACCTGCGTCTTGTTTGGCGACGGTGCCGGTGCAGTATTGGTAGAGGCAACGACCGAAGAGAATGTCGGTGTGCAGAATTCCTATCTCCGTACCGATGGCAAGGGGTTGCCGTTCCTTCATCTGAAGGCAGGCGGCTCTGTTTGTCCTCCATCCCGTTTTACCGTAGACCACCGTCTGCACTACCTCTACCAAGAGGGGCGCACCGTCTTCCGCTTTGCTGTCACCGCCATGAGCGATGATGTAGTGGAAATCCTGAAGCGCAACGAGATGACTGCCGATGACGTTCAGTGGGTGATACCCCACGAAGCCAACATGCGCATCATCGAGGCAGTTGCCAAGCGTGCCGATTTCCCGTTAGACAAGGTGGTGATCAACATCGACCGTTACGGCAATACGAGTGCAGCCACTATCCCGTTGGCACTATGGGATCATGAGAAGAACCTCAAGAAAGGCGACAATATCATCTTTACCGCTTTCGGAGCCGGTTTCGTTCACGGTGCCTCTTTCTACAAGTGGGCATACGACGGAGCATCAGTCAGCGTGAAGAAGTAATTTTCAAGGGAGCTAAAGAAATAGAAAGCATCCCTTCGCGAGTTTTCGACAGGAAACAAACGGGTGGCATCCTTTCGGGGACATGCACCTGCAAGCGGAGAGATACCTTTGTTTCTTTAGCTCCTTTTCACTCCATAAAACACCTAAACATCATGCATAAAGCCGGATTTGTAAACATAGTAGGGAATCCCAACGTAGGCAAGTCGACGCTGATGAACCAGCTCGTGGGTGAGCGCATCAGCATTGCCACTTTCAAGGCACAGACCACCCGCCACCGTATCATGGGCATCGTGAACACTGATGACATGCAGATCGTCTTCAGCGACACGCCGGGCGTGCTGAAACCCAACTACAAGATGCAGGAGATGATGCTGGCGTTCTCAGAGAGCGCGTTAGCCGATGCCGACGTGCTGCTTTATGTCACGGATGTGGTAGAAGACCCAGAGAAGAACATAGACTTCTTGGAAAAGGTGCAGCAGATGAAGATTCCGGTGCTGTTGCTGATTAATAAGATTGATGAGCTGGCACAGAAGTCGGACAAATCGGACGGGTCTGACCAGTCGGACGAGTCAGGCAATTCTGACGCAAGGCTTGGCAGGTTGGTCGAGCGGTGGCACAAACTGTTGCCCAATGCCGAGATCCTGCCCATCTCTGCCAAGAATAAGTTTGGAGTAGACATCCTGCTGAAGCGCATCAAGGAACTGTTGCCAGACTCGCCGCCCTATTTCGGCAAAGACCAGCTGACAGACAAGCCAGCCCGCTTCTTTGTCAGCGAGATTATCCGCGAGAAGATACTGCTCTACTACGACAAGGAGATACCGTATTCTGTTGAGGTTCGTGTGGAAAGTTTCAAGGAGTCGGAGAAGAATATTCATATCCGGGCTATCATCTACGTGGAACGTGACTCGCAGAAGGGCATCATCATCGGACATCAGGGCTATGCCCTGAAGAAGGTGGGCATGGAGAGTCGCAAGGCGTTGGAGAAGTTCTTCGGCAAGCCCATCTTCCTTGAGACCTATGTCAAGGTAGACAAGGACTGGCGTTCGTCGCAGAAAGAACTCAATATCTTTGGCTATAACCCAGAATAACCATTCAATAAAGAAAGGAAGAAAGCGTATGAAAAAGTTAGTTTTCATGTTCATGGCATTGCTGTTTGCGTTTGGGACTGTTTCAGCTCAGACCGTGCAGGCTCATACCGAGTATACCAAATACACGGGAAAGATAGGACCGCATGCCGTTACGTTGTACCTGAATATCAGGGAAGAGGTTGGAAATGTTGCTGGCTATTATTACTATGATGCCCGTCCTCAAAGTAAGTTCACGTTGAAGTTGGTGAAAAATGAGCCCAGTTTGGGTGGCTTTAACCGCGTGGAACTCAAAGAATATACTGCGAAGGGCAATCATACGGGCACCTTCCGTGGAGATGTCGTTTCTCGTGGTGACGGGTTCAGTGGCGTCTTTACAACCAAGAAAGGCAAGAAGTATAAGTTTGAATTGATGGAGGAATGATCGTATGGGAAATTTAGTAGCGATAGTGGGGCGCCCCAATGTGGGCAAATCCACGCTTTTCAATAGGTTGACGCAGTCGCGCAAGGCGATAGTCAGCGACACCGCCGGTACCACGCGCGACCGACAGTATGGTAAGTGCAGTTGGAACGGTCGTGAGTTCTCGGTGGTAGACACCGGAGGATGGGTAGTGAAGTCGGACGACATCTTTGAAGATGCCATCCGCAAGCAAGTGACCGTAGCCACCGAAGAAGCCGACCTGGTATTGTTTGTCGTTGACGTGGAGACAGGACTCACCGACTGGGATGAGGATGTAGCATTGATACTTCGCCGTACCAAGCTGCCGGTGATACTTGTTGCCAACAAGGTGGATAACAGTGCGGAATACTACCAGGCATCTGAGTTCTACAAGCTGGGCTTGGGAGAGCCGCAGTGCATCTCTGCCGCTACAGGTGGAGGCACAGGCGACCTGCTCGACCTGTTGCTGACGAAGCTGAAGGCCGACGAAGAACCCGACATCGAGGAGAACATCCCGCGTTTTGCTGTTGTCGGTCGTCCCAATGCCGGCAAGTCGAGCTTGATCAACGCCTTCATCGGCGAAGACCGCAACATCGTTACCGACATTGCCGGTACCACCCGCGACAGCATCTACACCCGTTACGATAAGTTCGGCTTCGACTTCTATCTCGTTGATACCGCCGGCATCCGTCGTAAGAACAAGGTTACTGAAGACCTGGAGTTCTATAGCGTCATGCGCAGCATCCGTGCCATCGAGAACTCTGATGTCTGTATCCTCATGATTGATGCCACTCGTGGCATTGAGGCGCAGGACATGAACATCTTCCAGCTGATACAGAAGAACAACAAGTCGCTGGTCGTCGTCGTCAACAAGTGGGACTTGGTGGAAGACAAGAGCCAGAAGGTCATCGACACCTTCGAGTCTGCCATCCGAAACCGCATGGCTCCTTTCGTCGACTTTCCCATCATCTTCAGCTCTGCCCTCACCAAACAGCGCATCTTCAAGGTGATGGAGACCGCCAAGAAGGTCTATCTCAACCGCAAGTCGCGCATTGGTACGACGAAGCTCAACGAGGTGTTGCTCCCCTTGATTGAGGCCTATCCGCCACCATCCATCAAGGGAAAGTATATCAAGATAAAGTATGTGGCACAGATACCTGACACGCAGATTCCTTCTTTTGTGTTTTATGCCAATCTGCCGCAGTATGTCAAGGAACCCTATAAGCGTTTCTTGGAGAACAAGATACGTGAGAACTGGGACTTGCACGGCTGTCCCATTCATGTGTTCATCCGACAGAAATAGTATGCTGATGAAGTTTCCCAGTTCCTCCCATAAGCATTGCTGCCGGCGGCGTAGCTTCATTGCTGTAGTCCTGTTGCCGATGTTTGTCCTGTTCTTGTCGGGCTGCCGTCAGCAACAGGCAGATTCCTCCGAGGTTGCCGCACGTGTGGCTAAGCAATACTACGACCTGTTGATTAGTGGGCGCTATGAAGATTATGTTGCCGGCATCCACCAGCCCGACTCCATCCCCGACAGCTACCGTTCGCAGCTGATAGACAATGCCAAGTTGTTTATGGAGCAGCAGCGACAGGAACATCAGGGATTGAAAGAGGTGTCGGTAGTCTCTGCCGTTGTCGGTGCCGACGGTCATGTTGCCGATGTATACCTGCTTTTCACTTTTGGCGATGGCAATACCGAGCAGGTGCTCGTTCCGATGGTGGAACGAGGTGGCAATTGGCTCATGAGATAAGGGCTGGAGTCTTATTTCACAAATTGATGTTCCTGGTTTTCCACCTCTTTTACCTTCTTGAACAAATCTGAGGCGAAGACCAGGTCGTTCAGTTTCTTGTTGCTCGAACTGATGACAGTGTCTTTGTTTCCCTGCCATTCCTTTTTTCCGTCGGCAATGAAGACGATGTTCTCGCCAATACCCATCACCGAGTTCATGTCGTGGGTGTTGATGATGGTTGTCGTCTTAAACTCCTGAGTGATGCCGTGCAGCAGTTCGTCGATGACGAGCGATGTCTTTGGGTCGAGTCCTGAGTTTGGTTCGTCGCAGAAGAGGTACTTCGGGTTCATCACTATGGCGCGTGCAATGGCTACACGCTTCTGCATACCACCCGAAATCTCACCCGGATACTTGTTCTCAGCACCCTTCAGGTTGACACGCTCCAGACATTCCATGGCACGTTTCTTACGTTCGCTAACGTTCTTGGTGGAGAACATGTCGAGCGGAAACATCACGTTTTCCAATACTGTCATCGAGTCGAAGAGTGCAGCACTCTGAAAGATCATCCCCATCTCGCGGCGCATCAGCACCTGGTCTCTCTTCGTCATCTGCACGAAGTTGCGTCCGTCGTATAGGATTTCGCCCTTCGTCGGTTCCAGCAATCCTACGATGTTCTTCATCAGTACCGTCTTTCCGGCACCTGACTGTCCGATAATCAGGTTCACCTTACCGTCTTCAAATACGGTGTTGATGTCGGTGAGCACTTCTCTTCCACCGAACGACTTGTGCAAATGTTTTACTTCTATCATATGATGATGGATTCGTTCTTTTTATCGATAGCAGATGTGTTAACTGAGAAGTTGGGTGAGGAAGACGTCAGAGAACAGGATGAGAACGCTGCTGTTTACCACGGCGGCGGTAGATGCCTTTCCTACCTCCACACTGCCGCCCTCCACGGTGTAGCCAAAGAAACTGGCAACGCTGGCGATGAGGAAGGCAAAGAACGTGCTCTTGATGATACTCATCCACAGGAACCACGGTACGAAACTGTGTTGCAAGCCTGCTGTCAGGTCTTCAGGTGGCAGCACGTGTCCTATATACGCTGTGGCGTAGGCACCCAGTATGCCTGTTGCCGCAGAAAAGACCACCAGGAACGGCATGATGGTGATGAGCCCAAGTACTTTGGGCAGTATCAGGAACGATGCCGAGTTGATGCCCATAATCTCCAAGGCATCAATCTGTTGGGTGACGCGCATGGTTCCCAGTTCCGAAGCTATGTTGGAACCTACCTTACCGGCAAGAATCAGACACATGATAGACGAGGAGAACTCCAACAGCAGAATCTCGCGTGTGGTGTAGCCGCTCACCCATCGGGGCATCCACGGACTCTGTATGTTCAGCTTCATCTGGATGCAGATGACCGCCCCGATGAAGAAGGAGATGAGCAACACGATGCCTACTGAGTCTACACCCAGTGCCGACATTTCCGTGACATAGCGCTTGGCAAACATGCGCAGGCGCTCAGGACGCGCGAACGTACGTCCCATCAGCTTCAGATATCGTCCAAAGGTAAAAAGCCAATGATATATTACCATAGTGTGTCCTAATTCTTAATCGTGCGTGCAAAGTTACGATTAAGCGAGTGAAATGCAAAATAAATCTGTTTTTCTTTTGCATTTTATTTTCTTCTTCGTATCTTCGCAACCAATATGGACGAATCGACAAACACAGTGACCGAAAGGCAAGAGCAGGGCGGAGCGATGCTGCGCACGGAAGGACTGGTGAAGGTGTACGGTAAGCGAACCGTTGCCAACGGCGTGAGCATCAACGTCAGGCAGGGCGAGATCGTAGGGCTGCTGGGACCTAACGGTGCTGGCAAGACCACCTCGTTCTATATGACGACAGGTCTCGTGGTGCCCAATGCCGGACATGTATACATTGATGATCTGGAGATTACCGACTATCCCGTCTACAAGCGTGCACGAGCCGGCATCGGCTATCTGCCACAGGAGGCGTCGGTGTTCCGTAAGATGACTGTTGAGGACAACATCATGTCCGTATTGGAGATGACGAAGCTCACCAAAGAGCAACGCCAGGAGAAGCTGGAGAGCCTGATTGCCGAGTTCCGGTTGGGTAAGGTGCGCAAGAATACTGGTGACCGCCTCTCAGGTGGTGAGCGCCGCCGCACCGAGATAGCCCGTTGTCTCGCCATCGACCCGAAGTTCATCATGCTTGACGAGCCTTTTGCCGGTGTAGACCCTATTGCTGTAGAGGACATCCAGTACATCGTCTGGCGGCTGAAGTACCGTAACATCGGCATCCTCATCACCGACCACAACGTGCACGAGACGCTGAACATCACCGACCGTGCCTACCTGCTGTTCGAAGGACGCATCCTTTTCCAGGGGAAACCCGATGAGTTGGCGCAAAATCCTGTCGTGAAGGAGAAGTATCTCGGTTCCAACTTCGTGTTGCAGAAGAAGAACTTCCAGCTCTTGGACGAAGAGCGCCGGGCGCGTGAACTGGAAGAAGACGAGAATGAGCAGAAATACAATAATTAAAAACCAACAGATATGAAGAAGCTAACTTTATTATTCGTGATGCTCGTCTCCATGGCGATGGGCGTACAGGCACAGACCGTGCTGACCGTGGCTCAAGACGACTCAGGCGACTATTCAACAATTCAAGATGCTATCAATGCTGTGGCTGAAGGTGCAGAGGCAACCATCAAGGTCAAGGCAGGCACCTATGAGGGCATGGTGAAGGTGGGTACGCGCCAGAAGCCATCTACCAAGAAAATCAGCCTCATCGGTGAGGGCATGGACAAGACCATCATCACCGCCGCCAATGGTAAGAACAACATCGGCAGCGGCAAGGATGTGCGCGACTATGCTACCGTTGCAGTCTTCGCCCCCGACTTCTATGCACAGGACATCTGCATGCGGAATACGGGTGGTGCTGACGCAGGTCCGGCGTTGGCACTCCACTTAGACGGTGACCGCGGTACCTTCTATCGTTGCAAGATAGCTGGTTACCAAGATACCCACCGCACCAAGAAGGAGACGCGCAGCTACTATAAGGACTGTGTCATCGAGGGAGCCACAGATTACATCTATTCCGGCGGTACTGCATGGTTTGAGAACTGTACGCTGAACAGCGTCGGTAACGGGTATATTACTGCACCCGAAGACATTACTATCTATACCACCGCTGAGAACGGCACGCAGATATGGCTCGGCTTTATCTTCAATAACTGCACCGTGACCAAGAATACGGGTGTCAGCAGCGTGTGTCTGGGACGTTGCTGGGGCGCTGAGAAGTGCGGAAGCATGTTCCTCAACTGCAACCTGAATCATATCATCAAGGCTGCCGGGTGGGAGACGATGGGTGGCAACGACGGAACGAAATCGTACTATGCCGAGTATAAGAGTATGAACGGCACTGAACTCGCTGACGTTTCCAACCGAATCGGCTGGAGCCATCAGCTGACAGATGCCGACTACCAGAAGGTGAACACGTGGGCAAAGGTTGACGCAGCCTACAGAGCCATCAAGACAACTGCTCCGGCATACAATCCCGAAGCCGTCATCACAGCCCATCAAACTATTGACGATTATACTGATATAGAGACGTCTCCCAAGTCTATACTGGCATTCCCAACAGCACGCGGCTTCGGCAAGTTTGCTTCCGGCGGTCGTGGCGGCAAGGTGGTCGAGGTGACCCGATTGGATGACGACCCTTCTAATCCACAGGAAGGTTCGCTGCGCTGGGCACTTACTGTGGCAGGTAATGAGAATGCCACTATTGTATTCAAAGTGAATGGTATTATTACGCTCCAGGAGAATGCTCAGAAGAAGCGTGAATTGCGTGCGTCTCTTAAGAATGTCACTATTGCCGGACAGACTGCACCTGGTGAGGGTATCCTTATTCGTGGCGGAAAGTTGAATTTGGGCGGTTCTAAAAACGTAATCATTCGAAATATACGTTCCCGTCTGGGGAATAAAGGACTAGAGAAAAATGAAGGCGAAACTGATACTCAATGGCGTGAGCGTAATTTCATAGACGGAGGCTCAATAGGTATTGAGAATTCAAGAAATATCATTGTAGATCACTGCTGTTTCGGATGGAGTGCGGAAGAGAATATGACTATGTATGACAATCAGTTCACAACAGTTCAGTGGTGTATTCTGCATGAGGGTTTGTATGATGCAGGTCACCCCAAAAAAACGAAGCGCAGCTATGCTTGCCAGTGGGGCGGTTCTCCTGCAACATTCCATCACAACTTACTTGCCAACAACCACAACAGAAGTCCGCGTATCAATGGCGCCAGTAATTCTGCTTACAACGATGTTAACTTGACAGCTGGAGACCGTAACGTTTTCTTAGAGTATATGAACAATGTCAACTTTAATTGGGCAAAGCAGAACTCCTGCTATGGTGGCGAGAACGAAGCTAAACCTTACAGCTCGCATGAATGTAACTTTGTGGGTAACTACTACAAGCCCGGACCTGCTCGTTCGGGAAGCAGTTCGTCGTATTATATACAGATTGACGACCATCGGAGTGATAAAGGGGATTATGTTTGCGACATACCGTCCGTATGGTATTTTGCCGATAACTATATGGAAGGAACTGCCAATGCTTCTGCCAACACGGATAACTGGAATGCGGTAAAGAACAATACTCACTATGCTTTGACAGACATGAAAGCTACCTCGTTAGTTTATCCGTCACCGGAATACGTTCGCCCGCTTGCTTCACAATTTGATAATTACGATGACTACCGTACACCTACCGAATCAGCCGTCAGTGCTTATGCAAACGTAATAGCCAAGGTTGGTACCATCAATCGAGACGTAGTAGAAAAGCGAGTGATTGAAGATGTAGTATCGGGTACTCCGAAGTATCAAAATTCAGGTACTTTCAAAAAAGGCATTATTGACACACCATTTGATGTAGAAGGCTACTATGAGTATGCCCCTGCCACCGCCTACACCGACAACGACCACGACGGCATGGACGATGCATGGGAGTTGCAGAACGGATTCGACCCCTCCAACCCTGAAGACCGCAACGTGGTTGCCTCGAAGCAAGGCTATACGGCGCTGGAGGTGTTCCTGAACAGCTTGATGGGAGAGATTATTCCCATAGAGACAACGGGCATCAAGACCGTTGCTGCCGACAAGTCACTGAAGAACGTCTCCCTCTATTCCGTCAACGGCATGCAGGTGAGCAGGGTGAAGGGTGACGGCGACTTGCGTCTGAAGTCTCTGCCTTCAGGCATCTACATTGAGCGCAAACAGTATGCCGACGGCACCACGCAGACGCGAAAGGTTGCCTTCAAGTAATTGCTATTCAGGTTTCTGAAGTCAAGAGATAAATTGAGGGTGTGTCATTTGTGAAGTGAACCCCGAAAGTTAGACAAAAAACTTTCGGGGCTCATTTCAGGTATGCTTCCGCTTCTATATTTATAACCCATTGATTATCAGTAAGGTATAAAACGCGTGTAGAATGTAGTATTATTATTTTATTCTCCCTGTAGGGGAACCCTCATCGGTGCTGTTTGCGCTTGATACAAGGTTATATATACATCACCCACTTGCACTGGTATCAGTCTTTCTTATCCCGAACTGGGGTAAATGATAGAAGCCCGATGCTGTCACAGCGTCAGGCCTCCTGTAAACTTCAAACAACCAAGTATAGGTATGGCTTGAATTATCGGATAAAGAGCAGCTCGCGATACTTCGGTAGCGGCCAGAGCGAGTCGTCGACGATGAGTTCCAGCTTGTCTATCTGGTAGCGGATCTCTTCGAGCTTAGGCTCTATCGTGTCATGGTAGGCGATAGCTTTCTGGTGTTCGTCTTCTATCTTGTTGGCAAGTTTGCGCGCGTTCACCAGTTCTTCCACCTGCTTCTCTATGCTGTTCGTGCGCTCGGCAATCTCTTCGATGAGTTTGATGTTGCGTTCCGACAGACGTTCAGCCTTGTCTTTCGGGAAGACATCAGCCATGTTCTCGACGTTCTTCAGCAGCTGCGACTGGTAGTGGGTGGCGACGGGAATGATGTGGTTCATCGAGAGGTCGCCCAGCACCCGGGCCTCTATCTGTATCTTCTTGGTGTAGGTCTCCCACTTCACCTCGTTGCGTGCCTCCAGTTCCTTTTGTGTCATGACGCCCAGCTGCTCGAACATGGTCACGCTCTCCGCATCAAGGTAGCGCTCAAAGATTTTCGGACACGACTTCTCAACGTCCAGACCGCGCTCCTGAGCCTCTGCCACCCATTCGTCGCTGTAGCCGTTGCCGTCGAACCGGATGGGCTTGCATGTCTTGATGTCTTCGCGCAGAATGTCGATGATGGCATGGAAGGTGGCATGATGTCCGGTTCCTGCCAGCTGTTTTTCCAGTTCTGGTATGCGTTCGTCAACGCGTTTCTTGAAGTTGTTGAGAGCTTCAGCAACGGCACTGTTCAATACGATCATCGCACTGGCACAGTTGGCTTCAGACCCTACGGCACGGAATTCAAACCTGTTGCCGGTGAAGGCAAAGGGGCTGGTGCGGTTGCGGTCGGTGTTGTCGATGAAGAGTTCGGGTATCTCCGGGATATCCATCTTCATCCCTTGTTTGCCAGCCATTGCCAGGATGTCGTCCTTGTCGGCTTTCTCAATGTGGTCGAGCAGTTCGCTGACTTGTTTTCCGAGGAAGGAAGAGATGATGGCTGGCGGTGCTTCGTTCGCTCCCAGTCGGTGAGCGTTAGTTGCCGACATGATGCTTGCCTTCAGCAGTCCGTTGTGCTTGTATACCCCCATCAGCGTCTCTACGATGAAGGTGGCGAAGCGCAGGTTTTGTTCGGGAGTCTTTCCGGGAGCATGCAGCAAGATGCCGTTGTCTGTAGAGAGGCTCCAGTTGTTGTGCTTGCCTGAGCCGTTGATGCCAGCAAACGGTTTCTCGTGCAGCAGTACTCGGAATCCATGCTTGCGTGCCACCCGTTTCATGACAGACATGAGCAACATGTTGTGATCCACGGCGAGGTTGGTCTCCTCGAATATCGGTGCCAGCTCAAACTGGTTGGGTGCCACCTCGTTGTGGCGTGTCTTGCAGGGGATGCCCAGTTCGAGTGCTTCGATCTCCAGTTCGCGCATGAAGGCGGCGACACGTTCAGGAATGGCACCGAAGTAGTGGTCATCCATCTGTTGGTTCTTGGCAGAGTCGTGTCCCATGAGGGTGCGTCCGGTGAGCAGCAAGTCCGGTCGTGCAGAGTATAGTCCCTCGTCGACAAGGAAGTATTCCTGTTCCCAACCCAGGTTGGAGGTCACCTTCTTTACCGTCGGGTCGAAGTAATGGCATACATCTGTAGCTGCCACGTTGACGGCATGGAGCGCCCGCAAGAGCGGTGCCTTGTAGTCGAGGGCTTCCCCGGTGTAGGAGATGAAGACGGTGGGGATGCAGAGCGTGTCATCTATGATGAAGACGGGTGAGGTCGGGTCCCATGCGGAGTAGCCACGTGCCTCGAAGGTAGAGCGTATGCCTCCGCTGGGGAAAGAGCTGGCATCAGGTTCCTGCTGTACCAGCAGCTTGCCGGTGAATTCCTCTACCATGCCACCTTTGCCGTCGTGCTCTATGAACGAGTCGTGCTTCTCGGCAGTTCCCTCCGTGAGGGGCTGGAACCAGTGTGTGTAATGTGTCACCCCGTTTTCTGTTGCCCACTGTTTCATTCCTTCAGCCACGGCATCAGCAATCTCTCGGTCGAGTCGTGCTCCGTTTTCCATCACGTCAACCATCTTTTCATACACGTCCTTGGGCAGGTACTTGTACATTTTCTCACGGTTGAAGACCTTCTTTCCGAAATACTTCGCAGGTCGTTCTTCTGGTGTCTTTACGTCGAGCGGCTTTTTCTTGAAAGCCTCGCCGACCACTTGAAATCTTAATGTTTCCATCTTTTTGCGTTTTTGTGTTTGTGATTAAACAATTGACAATTCCCTTCATCCTTGTCTACTCATCCAATTCTCTATTCTCCTGAGCGCCTCTTCTGTCTGTTCATGGCTGCCGAAGGCCGTGAAGCGGACATAGCCCTCGCCCGACGGACCGAAGCCCACACCAGGTGTGCAGACGACATGGGCACCATAGAGCAGTTCTTCGAAGAACTGCCAGCTGGAAGTGCCTGACGGCGTGCGCATCCAGATATAGGGTGCATTTTCTCCACCATAGCATTCAAATCCGAGACTTCTCAAGACGGTGAGCATGTGGCGGGCGTTCTGCATGTAGTAGTCGATGGTCTGTTGCACCTGCTCCTTGCCTTCCGGGGTGTAGATGGCCTCTGCAGCCCGCTGTGAGATATAGCTGGCTCCGTTGAACTTCGTAGACTGGCGGCGGAGCCATAACTGGTGAAGCGGAATACGCTCACCCTCGAAGGTGGCTACCGTCACCTCCTTGGGTACGACTGTGTATCCACAGCGCACTCCTGTGAAGCCGGCTGTCTTGGAATATGATCTGAACTCGACGGCACATTTGCGTGCACCACGTATCTCATAGATAGAGTGGGGGATGTCAGGGTCCTGGATATAGGCTTGGTAGGCTGCATCATAGAAGATGAGCGCATCGTTCTTCAGTGCAAAGTTCACCCACTTGCGTAGCTCCTGCCTGGAGATGACCGTTCCCGTGGGGTTGTTGGGATAACAGAGATAGATGACGTCCATGTGCTTGTCTTCGGGTATTTTCGGAACAAACCCGTTTTCTGCCGTGCAGGGCATGTATGTCACGTTAGTCCATTTGCCATCTTCGAAGGTGCCGCAGCGTCCTATCATCACGTTGGAGTCGATATAGACAGGATAGATAGGGTCTGTCACTCCGATGAAGTTGTCCCAGTGCAGCACCTCCTGCATGTTGCCCGTGTCGCTCTTGGCACCGTCGTTGATGAAGATTTCGTCAGGTGAGAGATGTATGCCACGGGGTTGGAAGTCGTTCCTGACGATGGCTTCACGCAGGAATCTGTAGCCCTGCTCAGGACCGTAGCCGTGGAAATTTTCGGCGGTAGCCATTTCGTCGACGGCACGGTGCATGGCGTCGATGACGGCAGGGCACAGCGGTTGGGTCACGTCGCCTATGCCGAGCGATATCACGTCAGCCTTGGGGTGTGTCACCTTGAAGACATTCACCTTCTTGGCAATGTCTGCAAACAAGTAGTTGTTCTGTAGATTGAGGTAATGTATGTTTACTAATGCCATAATTCACAATTAAACAATTCACAATTAAACAATTCACAATTCACACCCCCTTTAGGGGGCTGGGGGGCTTTCAGGCCATTCCACTTCGCCGTCGAAGACAAACTCAGCAGGACCGGTCATGTAGACATGGTTGTCAGCTTCGCTCCATGCTATGTGTAGCGTGCCGCCATCCATGACGATGCCGCTCTTGCGCGTGGCAAGCCCCATGATGCAGGCAGCGACGGCAGTGGCACAGGCTCCTGTCCCGCAGGCTTGAGTGATGCCGCTGCCCCGTTCCCACACCCGTGTGCGGATGGAGCCGTCTTCCCTGATGCTGGCAAACTCGATGTTGCAGCGTTGCGGGAAGGCAGGGTGGTGTTCCAGGATGGGGCCCAACGTCTCTACCTGGTCGGTGTCGTCGGTGAAGACGACGTAGTGAGGGTTGCCCATTGATACGAAGATTCCCTTGTCCATTACCCTATTGCCCACAAACAGAGATTTATCTTCAAGTGCAGGCTCACCCATGTCAACCGTTACAGACTCCACTTTACCGTCAGTCACTTGTAACAGTAGGTGCTTGATGCCAGATAGTGTTTTCAGACGAATGGCAGTCTTGTCGGTAATGCCTTTCTCGAAGAGATACTTGCCGATGCAACGTGAAGCATTGCCGCACATCATGGCTTCGCTGCCGTCGGCATTGAATATGCGCATGGAATAGTCGGCGTCGGGCGTGTCCGCCTTGCCTATCAATACGAGTCCGTCGCTGCCGATGCCCTTGTGTCGGTTGCTCCATGCCCTTGCCGCCTGTTCAGGGTTGTCGATAGGGTATTGCGTCGTGTCGACGTAGATGTAGTCGTTGCCGCAGCCGTGCATCTTGGTGAAGTGTATCTTGCCCATCTTGTTTGGTCGTTTGGAGGATTGGTTGTCTTGTTTGTTTGATGTTCCCTATATCGTAATATCGTGATTGTCAGCCAAATTATTATGCCGTCCGCAAAGATAGTGCTCTACCTTCCGGGCTGCCTCCATGCCGCTTGCCATGGCACGGACCACGAGTGAGGCTCCGTTGGCAGCATCGCCACATACGAATACGTTCTCAGGATATGACGGATGGTCGGGCTTGAGGAATCCCATGGCGAGGAGCACGAGGTCGGCCTTGATGATTTCGGGCTTCCCCTTGGCGACCATCAGCGGCCGTCCTCCTTCCGGGTTAGGCTTCCATTCTATCTCCTGCACCTTTACTCCAGTGACCTTACCCTCTTTGCCTAAGAACTCCAGGGTGTTGATGTTCCACCGTCGGGTGCATCCTTCTTCGTGGCTTGAGGTGGTCTTGAGCGTTCGCGGGAAGTTAGGCCATGGGTTTTGCGGGTCGCAGGGACCTTCAACGGGTCGTGGCATGATTTCAATCTGGGTGACGCTGCGGCAGCCCTGCCTGTGGGCAGTCCCTATGCAGTCGCTGCCCGTGTCGCCGCCGCCGATGACGAGTACGTCCTTTCCCTTGGCGGTGATGCGCTCTTCGGGGCTGAACTCCATGCCAGCCAATACGCGGTTCTGCTGTGCGAGAAGTTCGAGCGCGAAGTGGACACCCTTCAGGTGGCGACCGGGAATGTCGAGGTCGCGTGCCGTAGGCGTGCCGGTGGCAATGATGACGGCATTAAATGAAGAATGAAGAATGAAGGATGAAGAATCGGCTGGCACCGTTTTTTCTGTAGCAGGAATGCCGATAGGGGATTCTTCATTCTTCATTCTTAATTCTTCATTATAGCGGAACTCAATCCCCTCGGCTTCCATCATGCGTATGCGTCGGTCTATGACCGCCTTGTTCAGTTTGAAGTTCGGGATGCCATATCGCAGCAGCCCCCCTGCCGCCTCGTCTTTCTCGAAGACGGTGACCGAGAATCCCCGCTTGTTCAGCCTGTCGGCAGCAGCCAGCCCCGCGGGACCCGCACCTACGACTGCCACCTTCATCCCGTTTCTTTCGGGCGTCTGCGGTTGGATGTATCCCTCACGGAAGGCAGCCTCGATGATGGCACACTCGTCTTCGCGGTTGGTGGTGGGCTCGTGTTCAACGAGGTTCAGCACGCAAGCCTTCTCGCAGAGTGCTGGACAGACGCGCCCCGTAAATTCGGGAAAGGGATTGGTGGCGGTCAGCAGTTGGTAGGCCAGCTGCCATTCGCCTTTATACAAGGCATCGTTCCACTCCGGCGGCTTGTTGCCCAGCGGACAAGCCCAGTGACAGAACGGGACGCCGCAGTCCATGCAGCGTGAGGCCTGTTCGCGCCGCAGGTGCGCATTGAGTGTCTGTTCCACCTCTCCGAAGTCGTGAATCCTGTCGTGAACAGGGCGGTAGCCTGCTTCTTGACGGTGTATGCTTAAAAATGCTTTAGGATTTCCCATTACGCTTTGCTAAAATTTTCATTTATCATTTATCATTTAGGGCGAAGCCCGCCTAATAGTCTCGTTGTATGTCGGCAATCTTTTCGTGCAGCTTCCGCATCTGCTCTTCCTGTAGCACACGCTTATATTCTATAGGTGTCACCTGGATGAAGTCTTCCACGTAGTGCTGCCAGTCGTCGAGCATCTTGCGTGCCAGCCTGGAGCCGGTCTGTTGGTAGTGCTGCCGTATCAGTTCGTGCAACTCCTTTCGCGAACAGCTGTCTTCGACAAGTCCCAGTTCCACCATGTCCAAGTTGCAATAGTAGTCGAAGTTGTGGTCCTTGTCCCATACGTATGCCACTCCGCCCGTCATGCCTGCGGCGAAGTTGCGCCCTGTCTCGCCCAGCACCACCACACGTCCGCCGGTCATGTACTCACAGCAATGGTCGCCGGCTCCCTCTATGACAGCTACAGCACCTGAGTTGCGCACTCCGAACCGTTCTCCCACACGTCCGTTGATATAGATTTCACCACTCGTGGCACCATACAGTCCTGTGTTGCCGGCAATGATGTTGTCTTCGGCAGCAAAGTGGGCACCGGAAGGTGGCAGGATGGCGATGCGTCCTCCGCTGAGACCCTTGGCAAAGTAGTCGTTGACCTCACCCTCCAGCCTAAAGCTGATGCCGTGGGCAAGGAAGGCACCGAACGACTGTCCGGCAGAACCCCTGAACCTGACGCTGATGGTGTCGTCGGGCAGTCCGCCGTGACCGTGTTTCTTGGCGACAGCACCGGAGAGCATGGCACCAACTGCTCGGTCGGTGTTGCCGATGGCGTAGTCCAAGACCACCTTCTTTTGCTGTGCCGCAGCCTCCGTTGCCGCAGCAATCATCCGACAGTCCATTACGTCGTCCTGCATGCCCAGCGACGTGTTGGGCTTGCGGGCGTCTCCCGTGAAGTGCAGCACCCCTGCCTCTTGGTGCAGGAGCCTGCCGAAGTCCAATATCGAAGGTTTCGTCACGACGAGGTCAGTCCGTCCCACTATCTCGTCCAACGTGCGGAACCCCATCTCTGCCAAGTATTCGCGAACCTCTTGAGCCATGAACGTGAAGTAGTTTACCAGGTGTCCGGCACGACCCAAGAAGTGCTTGCGCAGTTCCGGATTCTGGGTGGCTATACCCATCGGGCATGTATTGAGGTTACACTTGCGCATCATGACACATCCCAGTACAATGAGTGCCGTGGTACCAAATCCGAACTCCTCGGCACCCAGCAGCGCCATGAGGATGATGTCGCGCCCCGTCTTCAGCTGTCCGTCTACTTGCAGGCGCACCTGCTGCCTCAGACCGTTGCGCACCAGCGTCTGTTGCGTCTCGCTCAGTCCTATTTCGGGCGAGATGCCGGCAAAGCGCATGCTCGATGCCGGTGATGCTCCCGTGCCACCTTCAGCCCCGCTGATGACGATGAGGTCTGCCTTGGCCTTGGCAACACCTGCCGCGATGGTTCCGATGCCGCTCTCTGCCACCAGTTTTACGGATACGGCAGCCGCCGGATTGACATTCTTCAGGTCGAAGATGAGCTGTGCCAGGTCTTCAATGCTGTAGATGTCGTGGTGGGGTGGCGGCGAGATGAGCGAGATGCCGGGTATGGCATGCCGTGTCTTGGCTATCACCTCGTTCACCTTGAAGCCCGGCAGCTGTCCGCCCTCGCCCGGCTTGGCACCCTGTGCCACCTTGATCTGAATCTCTTCAGCGTTAACCAGATATTCGGTGGTTACGCCGAAGCGTCCCGATGCCACCTGCTTGGTCTTGCTCGACAGCGAGATGCCGTCTACGGTGTTGTGGAATCGTTCCGCATCCTCGCCACCCTCACCGGTATTGCTGCGGCCGCCTATCTTGTTCATGGCAAGGCAGATGGCTTCATGTGCCTCCTTGCTCAGTGCTCCGAATGACATGGCTCCTGCCACGAAGTGCTTCATGATGGCTTCCACGGGTTCCACCTCGTCGATGTTGATGGGGTTCTTCTTGAATCCCATGAAGTCACGAATGAAGATGGGTGCATCCTTCTGGTCAGCCAGCCGGGTGAATTCCTTGAACTTCTCGTAGCTGCCTGTCCGGGTGGCCAGTTGCAGGGTGGCGATGGTTTCGGGGTTCCAGGCGTGGCGGATGCCGTCCTTTCGCCAATGGAACTGGCCTTGGAAGGTTAAGGGTTCTTGCCCTGCAAGCGACTGAAGGTCGAGCGGATGCTTAGTGGTAGAAGGACAGGAATTTGCCTGGTTCTTTCTCGTGATGGCATCCTTGGCTATCTTCTCCAGCCCTATGCCTCCCACGGTGCTGACCTCGGTGCCGAAATACGTCTTCAGCAACTGTTCGGAGAGACCGATGCTCTCAAAAATCTTTGCACCGCGATAGGAGCGTATGGTCGATATGCCCATCTTAGCCATGATCTTGAAGAGTCCCTTCTTGACCGCTTTGATGTAATTGGCTTCCGCCGTAGCATAGTCTTCCTGTATCTGGTGGCGCTTCACCAGGTCGTCGAGGATGGCGAAGGCCATATACGGGCACAGAGCCGAAGCACCATAGCCCAGAAGCAGTGCCGCATGCATCGTCTCGCGTATCTCCCCACTCTCAACGATCAGCGCCGTCTGCACCCGTTTGCCCACGCTGATGAGGTGGTGGTGGACGGCAGAGACTGCCAGCAACGAGGGGATGAGGAACCATGAGCCGTCTGTTGCGCCGTCGCCGTCCTGCCTGTCGGTCAGGATGATGTAGTTGTATCCGTCGTCTACTGCCTTCTCAGCATCTTTGCACAGCCTGTCGAGCGCCAGCCTGAGAGCTTCCCCAGCCTTTGTTGCGCTGGTGTCGGGTGCAGGCCGTTCGGCTTTCATTTCCAGTTTGATGGTCTTGAAGCCCTTATACCTGATGTTGCAGAGGATGTCCAGTTGCGTATTGTTGAGGATGGGATGTGGCAGTCGCACCATCTTGCAGTTCGATTCGTCGGGATGGAGGATGCCGGCACCTACACGTCCGATGTATTCGGTCAGCGACATGACCAGTTGCTCCCGTATGGAGTCGATGGCAGGGTTGGTGACCTGGGCAAACTGTTGGCGGAAGTAGTTGAAGAACACCTGCGGCCGGTCGCTCAGCACGGCAAGTGGCGTGTCGTTGCCCATCGAGGCGGTAGGCTCCTGTCCGCCCACAGCCATCGGCACTATCGTTGCCTCGATGTCTTCAGCTCCATAGCCGAACAGGATTTCTTTCTGCCGCAGGTCGGCAACGCCATTCTCTATATGCCGTCCGCTCTTCAGCTTCTCCAGTTGTATGCGGTTGGTCGACAGCCACTGCTGGTAAGGATGCTCCTGAGCCAGCTGCCGTTTGATTTCTCCGTCGTAGTAGATCTTTCCCTTTTGCGTGTCGACGAGCAGTATCTTACCCGGTTGCAGGCGTCCCTTCTCTACAATCTCCGACGGGTTGAAGTCCATGACGCCCGTCTCCGATGCCACCACCATCGTGTCGTGGGTAGTGATGGTGTAGCGGGCAGGTCGCAACCCGTTGCGGTCGAGCATGCCACCGGCAAACCTGCCGTCGGAAAAGAGCAGGGCAGCAGGACCGTCCCAGGGTTCCATCAGGATGGAGTGGTACTCGTAGAACGCCTTCAGGTCTTCCGAGATGGGGTTCTTGTCGTTGAACGACTCCGGCACCAGCACGCTCATGGCGTGGGGCAGCGACAGTCCCGACATGACAAGGAACTCCAGCACGTTGTCTAACGAGGCTGAGTCCGACATGCCGGGTTGGACGATGGGTGACAGTCCTTCGTCCTTCAACAGCACGTGCTCCCGTGCCTGCATCCAGGCTCTGTTTCCGCGGATGGTATTGATCTCTCCGTTATGGGCTAACAAGCGGAAGGGCTGGGCAAGCGACCATGTAGGGAATGTGTTTGTGCTGAACCGGGAGTGCACCAGCGCCAGTCCGCTTGTAAAGTAGGGGTTGGTAAGGTCGGGGAAGTACTGTCTCACCTGCATCGACGAGAGCATGCCCTTGTAGACGATGTTCTGCGTAGACAGCGAACATATATAGAAGTCTTTGTGTTGTATGCGCGACTCAATCCTCTTCCTTATTATATATAAGGTGTGCGGAAGGGCATCCACGTTGTCGTCGGAAGCACCCGTCACGAACAGTTGCTTGATGACAGGCTCGGCAGAACGTGCCGCACTGCCCAGACAGTCGGGGCAGGTGGGCACCGTGCGTAGGTGCATCAACTGCAACCCCTGGCGCTCTATCTCCTCCGTCATGATGCTGATGGCGGCACGTTGCTGCTCCTCGTCCTTCGGGAGGAACACCAGCCCAGTGCCGTATCTGCCTTTCTCAGGCACGGGGATGCCTTGCAGCAGGATGAACTCATGCGGTATCTGCACCATGATGCCGGCTCCGTCGCCGTCGTTGCCTACCTCGGCACCACGGTGGCGCATGTTCTCCAGCACGCGCAGGGCTTGGTCTACCAGCTCGTGGCTTTTGTTGCCATGAATGTTGACCACCATGCCTACGCCACAGGCATCGTGTTCATGGACTGATTGATACAAGCCTTGTTCTTGGTTTTGAAGTCTACCTTTTGTCATATTTGTCTTTTTTCTTGTCTGAATCTGGGTGCAAAATTACGGTGAAAAGCTAATATGCGAGGCTCTGACGATGGGTTTGTCCTTAAAAATTTTTACCAACTTTCACTTTGCTCTGAAAACCAACGATTCTTGGGCAAAGTGGAAATGAAAGGGAGTTTTTAAAGATACGAAAGTTTACAAAATGATAGTTGAATTAAAAATGTAATATACAAAACGATAGTAAATCAGCTTATTTGTATTCTAAAAGTTAAGAATTTGTTCTTAGTATGTTTCAAACTGACAACTTATGTATGTTTTTTTAGTGGTGATGAGGAACTTGTACGGTGACCAGCCCCTCTCCAAACGCTTGCTCTCTCTATAAATACCTATAAGAAACACCGCACCGAAAACGAGCAAATGGCTTTCGGGCGGTGTTGTAAATTCCTGCTTATCCCGCATTCTCGTCATGAGCACTCATGTTCTTGATAAACAGGTTGACGAGATGCTTCGTGATGAAGGTATGACGGACGGCATGGCGCACCTTGTTTGCCAATGAGTTCTTGTCGTCAGATGATTTAGCCGCCTCTGCCTCTGCTGCAACCACCTGCTGCTCACGCTTGTCGATCTTAGCACGCAGGCTCTCTGAAGCGTGATGATAAAGGAACGTATAGCATGGCATTGCTGCCTTCATGATATAAGGCGTGAGGAAGGTGGTCACTACACTGGAGGCTACGATGACAGGGTAGATGATAGGACTGAGAACACCCAAGCTGGCACCCAGCCCGGCGATAATGAATGAGAACTCGCCAATCTGGACGAATGAGAAACTGGTAAGCATAGAGTCACGCAACGTCTGTCCGCCCCACCAGCACCCCAGGGTGCCAAAGACAATCATACCGATGATAATTGTCAGGCTGATATAGATGATGCTCATCCAGTATTGCGCCACTGAAGACGGATTAATCAGCATGCCCACAGAGATGAAGAAGATAGCGGCAAACACATTCTTCAGCGGTGTCATCAGTTTTTCGATACGATGCGACTCCACTGTCTCGGCAAGGATAGACCCCATCACGAAGGCACCGAGTGCACTGCTGAACCCGGCTTCCTCTGCTGTCAGCACCATACCTAAGCACAGACCCAAAGCGAGGATGATAAGCGTCTCGTCGTTCAAATGCTTTTTCAATATGCGTATCAGTGTCGGTATGATGAGTATTCCGCAGACGAACCATGCCACGAGCGTAATGACCAGATCCATGACCTTGCCGGCCAATTCGGCACCCTCGAACTGATGGCGGATGGCTATACTGGAGAGTAATACCATCAGTACCACGGCCACCACATCCTCAACGATAAGGATGCTTGTCGCACCCTTGACAAAACGCTCCTTGTTCAAGCCTGCCTCGTCAATGGCTTTCATCACGATAGTGGTACTCGACATACAGAGCATGCCCGCCAGGAAAAGGGAGTTGATCATATCAAGCTTGGCATCCACTCCCACGAGGTAGCCAAAGAGCATCATGCCGCCGATGATGGTCAACGCGCCTATTGCAGCCACCTTGCCACTGCTGATGAGGTTCTTCAGACGGAATTCCAGACCGATGCAGAACAAGACGAAGAGCACACCGATGTCGCCCCATTGCTTCACGTTGTCCGCACTCACAAACTTCTCGCCAGAAAGATGCGGACCTATCAATACTCCTGCAACGATATACCCCAATACTACGGGTTGTTTTAATAACTTGAACACGATGCTGACTACAGCTGCCGTGATCATCAAAATATATAAATCTTGTACCATACTTGATGTTTTTATTGAATAATTTAAACTTTAGATGCCATATTACTTAGTCACCGCTATCTCCCGACCGTGCCGAATCAGGGAAATAAACTATATGAGTGCAAATATACAAATAATAATCGAAAAAAATGCTATATATATTCAACTTTTGGAGTTAGAGGGAGTTAGAAGGAGATAGAGGTCGATAGGTTTATCAACTTGAAACTCTGCATGCGAAACTAATGACTTCTAACTCCCTCTATCTCCCTCTAACTTCCTCTAACTTCCTCTAACTTCCGAAAGTCGACTATATAAATAAGGTGTAGAACATGGGTAATGCAGGTGACTATGATGGATGTTTTTTATTTTGAAGAAACCCTTCACAAGTCTGTAACCGTATGATACTCAGTATTTTACTGTGAAGGGTTTGTAATCTGTCGCTTGCAGGAACCTCTTGTTGCTATTACACTCGTTTTCTTGTGCAACATAAGTGCTTGTAATTCAGCAAATTATCAATCTAAAACCTTTTGACACGTGTCGGAAACGTTTCTGACACGTGTCAAAAGGTTTTCTGACACATGTCAAAAGTTGCAGGAAGCGCTAAATGGTGACTTCAAGACAGCCAAGTCATAAAAGGAATTGGTGTGGCAAGTCGGCCGATGATGTGTCATGGCTTGCCGATGTTTTATAAACCCTTCACAGCATCTTGCTGTCTGTCAATTGGTTACGGCGCTGTGAAGGGTTTTGTTAATGTCGGTGTGCCATATAAATAAAGGTGGTTTGTACTGAAAAAGTGGGGTGTAGCAAGGCTTGTCTTTCGTCAAAAACAGGCTTAACTTTCACTTTGCTCTGAAAAGTAACGATTCTTTGTCAAAGTGGAAATCAATAGGAATATTCATTCTTGCTTATGTTTACAAAATGACAGAATATATAAATTTTTACGTTCAAAATGTAAGTTTATTGACTAATACGTAAAATGTTTGTTGTAATTTTGCAGTCGAAACGTTTCAAAGTGACAATTAAAAGGTAAAAGAGTAAGAAGGTAAAAAAGTAAAAAGGTATGAAAAAGATTGAAGCAATTATCCGCAAGACCAAGTTTGAGGAGGTCAAGGAGGCTCTGCTCTCGTCGGACATCGACTGGTTTGAGTACCACGATGTGCACGGTATCGGGCAAAGCCGTCAGGAACGCATCTACCGTGGCGTGCAGTATTCCACGGATGTCATAGAACGGGTAGCCATAACGATTGTCTGTCGCGACGTGATACTTGCCCCGACGGTAGACGTGATATTGCAGGTTGCCCACACGGGTGAGATAGGCGACGGTCGCATTTTTGTCAGCGACGTCATAGACACTTATTCCATCCGTACGGGTGAGCACGGCGACACGGTGCTGAAAGACAGGAAATAATAACAACTACAACGCAAAAACGAAAGAATATGAAAGAAATAGGATTATCACTTGATACGGTATGGATGTTGCTGGCTGCCATGCTGGTGTTTTGGATGCAGCCGGGGTTTGCCCTGTGTGAGGCTGGTTTTACGCGCAGCAAGAACACGGCTAACATCCTGATGAAGAACTTTGTGGACTTTATGTTCGGGTCGCTGCTTTTCTTCTTTGTGGGCTTCGGCTTGATGTTCGGTTCCGAGGGTGCCGGTTTCGCCGGTGCTCCCAACTGGGGCGACCTGTCTTTCTACAAGGGCAGCCTGCCCGTGGAAGGATTTCTGATCTTCGAGACGGTCTTCTGTGCCACCTCTGCCACCATCGTCAGCGGTGCCATGGCAGAGCGTACGAAGTTCTCGATGTACCTGGTTTATTCGGCTTTCATCTCGCTCATCGTCTATCCGATAGAGGGTCACTGGACGTGGGGCGGCGGCTGGCTTTGCGACGACAGTGCCGACGGGTTCATGATGACCACGTTCGGCGACGTGTTCCACGACTTTGCCGGCTCTGCCATCGTGCACAGCGTGGGCGGCGTGCTGGCGCTTGTCGGTGCAACGGCTCTCGGCGCCCGTCGCGGCAAGTATGGTGCCGACGGCAAGAGCCATGCCATCCCCGGTCACAACCTGACGCTGGCGTCGCTGGGCGTGTTCATCCTGTGGATGGGGTGGTTCGGCTTCAACCCCGGTTCGCAGCTGGCAGCCAGCGGCGAGGTGAACCGCGTAGCCATCAGCCACGTCTTCCTGACGACCAACCTCGCCGCCGTTGCCGGCGGCACAGCCACCATGTTCGTGACGTGGATGAAGTATGGCAAGCCGTCGCTGTCGCTGACGCTCAACGGCGTGTTGGCAGGACTGGTGGGCATCACGGCAGGTTGTGACCTTGTCTCGCCCGTCGGTGCCGTCGTCATCGGACTCGTCTGCGGTGTGGTGCTCGTCTTTGCCATTGAATTCATCGACCACAAGCTGCATATCGACGACCCTGTGGGAGCCTCCTCCGTTCATGGCGTCTGCGGCATCCTCGGTACGCTGATGACGGGTCTGCTCTCTACAAGCAACGGAGCTTTATATGGTCACGGCTGGGGATTCTTCGGTGCCGAGTGTTTCGGCATACTGGTCATCGACCTCTGGGCAGCCCTTTGCGGCTTCGTCCTCTTCTACGGCATCAAGTGGCTGCACGGCCTGCGCGTCAGTGCCCGTGTCGAGGATGAAGGACTGGACATCTATGAGCACGGTGAGGCGTGCTATAACTAAGGAAAGGTAAAAAGGTAAAAGAGTAAAAAGGGTAAAAAAGTAAAGGATATGAAAAAGATGATGATATTGGCATGGGGACTGGTGCTGTGCGGCACCGCCCTTGCACAGGAGAAAATAGAGACGACCATCAAGGCCGACTTCGTGAACGAATACGTCTGGCGAGGACAGAAGCTGGGCGACGTGGCGGTGCAGCCTACACTCGGCATTGGCTACAAGGGATTGAGCCTGACGGCATGGGGCAGCTACGGACTGTCGAATAAGGACGACGTGAAGGAGTTTGACCTGACATTCGCCTACAGCGTGGGCAGGCTGAACATCGGCATCACCGACTACTGGTTCAGCGAGGGGCTCGACCCCGACAGGCGCTACTTCAAGTATGATGCACATGGCACCAACCATGTCTTTGAAGCCAACGTAGGCTATGACTTCGGATTTGCCTCCTTGCAGTGGTATACGAACTTTGCCGGTAACGATGGTACCAACAAGAGCGGGAAACGGGCTTACAGCAGCTACTTCGAAGCCTCCGTACCTTTCAGGCTTGTCGGCGTAAGCTGGGTAGCCACGGCTGGCGCCGTGCCGTATGCCACCACGTCATACGGCACCGACGGGTTTGCCGTCACTAACCTGTCGTTGCGGGCAACAAAGGACATCAAGGTGACAGACTCGTTCTCCATACCCATCTTCGGACAGCTGACGGGAAACCCCTGTTCGCAGAAAGCATACCTGGTTTTCGGGTTTACACTGCAACCATAATCTTTTCCAGGTGCCTCTCTTCCGCCCCGTCAGCAGAAGAGAGGCTTAAAACATCCAATCCCAAACAACCAATCCACCAAACGACCAAACAACCAAACAGATGCAGACAAAGTATATCTTTATTACGGGCGGCGTGACCTCGTCACTGGGCAAGGGCATCATCTCGGCTTCGCTGGGCAAGCTGTTGCAGGCACGCGGCTACAGGATCGCCATCCAGAAGTTCGACCCCTACATCAACATCCACCCCGGTACGCTGAACCCATACGAGCGCGGAGAGTGCTACGTCCCCGCCGACGGCATGGAGACCGCCCTCGACCTGGGACACTACGAGCGCTTCACCGGCATTGAGACCACACGCGACAACAGCGTCACCACCTGGGGGGCCCCCCCCCAACTGATCGCGGAGGAGTGCGGGGGCGCGGGGCGCGGGAGCGGGCGCGCGCGCGCGGGGGG
>ODAI013710384.1_pt1 | contig 32726 bp, 27 predicted proteins | sample 1539321 | NCBI WGS metagenome assembly ODAI01 (sample SAMN02144231, study PRJEB22623) | gut metagenome | biome: sheep rumen | host: Ovis aries | place: New Zealand
ACACCAAGGCTTTGGGCAAAAGCCAAAGGAATCAATCACGACATTGCCACTAAAACTGCTGCCTGCATCGTAGATATAGCCGTTCTTTATAATGCAGATGTTATTGTATTTGAGCATTTAGACAAGAACGGTAAGGTCCGCTGTGATCTATCTGCTTCGTATAATATCGGAGCAAGATATTTCATACGTGAAATATTAAAATCCTTGGATGAAAATTCAAGGTTGCTCATTGAGGCAAAAGTCCCTCAATGCAGTAAGAGAAGCACCTGCACGTTCTCTACCTTAGTTAACCTGAATGCGGAAATTATTGCTCAAACAGCATAATTTTCTGAGTTCAGGCTGTATGGTAGAAACGTAGTCCGCCTGCCTAAAGTGGGCGTGTCCGCTAGGACACTATTGGAAGCACGCGACTTTAGTCGTGTGAGGCTTCGCAACTAAAGCTAACATTCAAGCACGTTGCAGTTGCTTTACTTTTATTGATACATATGATATAATATTTAATGGATATCAGTCATGCGCACCCAAGTTAACACATAATTTACCTGATAGATAACAGATCCTTTATAAACGCTTATAATAATGTAAGATCATGTGGTGTGCTAAAAGATAACCATATTATAATTCTAACGCGTACAGGAGTGCGTAAACTATGACACCATTCATGAGCAGAACTCAGTTGGAAATATCTCAGATAGAAAAAGCAGATCTGATAAGATATTACACCATGCCTGATAACACACAGGCACTGATAGTGATATATAACGGAAATAAGTATATCAATCTATGTGAATATGACGACTACTTCTCCATGCTGGCAAAAACAGCAGACCAATTGTATCTCAATTACCCCGAAAGCTGTTTCGACGACTATACTTACGAGATAATTGAGAAGCGTAAAAAACTTAGTTTTCCCATGCGTTTCAGCTTTATTGCTGAGTGCAGTAAGCATGAAGAAAAGGTACTGACATTCGGCACGGGTATGTTTTCCAAAAATTTCATCGAATACTTTCTTTCAAAGATATACAGTGATGCAGAAGCAACATTCAGGCTTTCAAGCATCAAAGGAAACAGAAACAGATATATGATATCCTGTACTGTCAACGGAATAAATAAACAACTGCCATGCAGCATAACTTCACAGGGTAACGAATATGTTTATACTCTGGGAAATCTATTCAATGGCACTCACACAGCACAGATCACGCTCAGGTATGCCCATTCAAAAACCGAAGTGATAACCCAAAGTTTTACCGATAGGGAGCTTCGACATGAATATATATACGATCTATTACAGAACAGCCTCAGATGTATGATCATCGAAGACGGACAAGTGATATTCTGTGAGGAGATATCTCCCGAGCTTGAAAAAACTGAAATGTCTGAGGAAGTGAAGCTGATATGCGAGATCGGCGGCAATTATGCTCAGGGGGCTTTATTGCCTTGGGGCGAAAAGATCTTCATGACGGATAAAGAAACAATTTACTGCAATGACAGCGAAATGATAACTCAGATATATGAGGAAGAACTCTGCAACGGCAGAAAAAGTGAGATATCGGTAGTTCATGAGATATTCAGAGAAAAAAACAGGCTGCTTGTACAATCAAAACTGTGCTGCACAAGACTCATAAAGAGCCTGGACAGCTCACAGGAAGGATATTATTACCGACATATAAACGATGGAGAGATCAAAAAAATCAATGATGATCTTTTTGGTATACCCGGTGTTGAAATAATAGACAGATACTTACATAAAGATAACGAATAGGTGGAAGGATATGACAAAAAACAGGATAGACGCAATATTGCAGGCGGTCAAGGCAGCGTTAAAAAAGGACGATAAATATGTTCCGCTGAGTATATACCTCAGTGAGATAAAGCGGGAGCCCGATAAAAACAGATTCGGCTCGGAAGAAACACTTTCAAAGCTGGTCAACAGCATTATAACTTCCCGAAGTGAAAAATCGCCTATAGAAATAATGAAAGATGCAGAGGATATCTACCGCACCGTACTTCCTCTCGGAAAAGCAACCAAAGATTTCAGGTTTGCAAATGCAGTATTTTTGAAAATATTTGAAAAGGACGGCATCTATCATTCAGGATTGTTCACTAAAGAGATGTATTTATGTTTCAGTGACAAGCAGATCTACATCGATACCATGTGCACCATCGCAGATATACCAACAGCAGAAAAAAACATCTATTATATCAATACTTTCAGCTGTGAGCTCAGACAGTACCACAACAATGAGAAAAGCTTTGCCTCATCGCTTATAAGCGGTGCTATCAAGATATGCAGTGCTCATGACAAAGAGATCGAATGTGAAAAACTTCTCAGCTATGCGCGAATGGCATGCGGAATATACGATATCAGTGAAGAAAGGATAGCAAGGTCTGAGATGTTGCTGAAAAACAGCAAGGAAAACCTTGAGAACGCAAAGCACACTCTCGACCTTACAGAAGATCGTCTCGACAGCTTCAAAAGATTTGTTGAGCAGAATGAAAAGACTATCAAGGATCTCACACTTAGTGAGACGGAAAAACTCACAAGAGAAGCAAAAAATGCGGAATTCAAGTTGAAAGAATCTTTTGATGCTTTTCTGAACGAAGAACATGACAGTATAGTGTTTGAAAAGGATAAGCTGATCAGAGATGTCATAGATTCTGCGGACAGTAAGATAAGAGAGCTTAAACTGTTGGCTTCAGGCATAAAGGACAACACTGCCGCAGAGCTTTTCCGCATAAACACGGAGGCAAACAAAGCTATTGACAGAGCCTCGTCAATGCTTAACAACGGCGAACTGAAAAATATCATATCAGAGGTAAACAAGAGCAGTGATCTGGTGAACAGAATAATACGCGTTGATGAGTTCAGCAAAAATTTCGATGCCGAAAAAACTGAAGCAGCTGCCGCACCAATACAGGTGACGGCAGGAGTGCACCCAACCATAGTTCAGATAAATGCCCAGAGATGCACCGAGCCTGCTGATATGACACCTAATTTCTTCTTTGATGAATCCTATCCCTTCAAAGACAGGTTCGCAAAACTCATGGAGAAAAAGCAGAAGTATATCGATGAAAACAATACTCTTTACCATGAGCATTTCGATGATATAATCACCGCTGTGATCGAAGATTCAAACCCATATATGATAGGCCCATCCGGCTGCGGAAAAACTTTTCTTGTAGGGCAGATAGCCAAGCTGCTGGGACTGGAATATCTGGATATCGGCTACATAAACGAGGAATATGACCTGCTGGGATTCCAGACAGCGGACGGCGGATACAACTATCCTGCATTCTACCGAGCATACAAATACGGCGGTATAGTTTTCTGCGATGAATTTGATAATGGCAATATCAGGGCAGCAGTAAAACTCAACAGCTTTATGTCAAATTCCAAAAATGCAAGCTACTGCTTCCCTAACGGCGAGCGAGTAATGCGCCACCCGAATTTCCGTATCATAGCAGCAGGTAACACCGCAGGTGACGGCGCTGACAGGAATTACAGCACACGTGAGAAGATAGAGGAATCTCTCATGCAGAGATTCACAGCGATATACGTTGATTACGATAACAGACTTGAAGAGAACATACTTCGTGATTATCCTCAGTGGTTTGAATTCGCTGAGGTCTTCCGCAATGCCACCACTGCATGGAGCGAGGAAAATCAGACATCAGCACCCGGTATATTCACCACCCGTGATGCTACCAGCATAAAGAAGTATCTTGACCACAAGAGTTATGATGTCGAGGCAATAGTCAGATATGAATTCATTGAGACCAAGGACAGCGAATATCTTGCATTTCTACAGAGAGAAATGGCAAAGTTCTACGACGGTCGTGAAAGAAAAAGTGTCGGGATATTCAGCGTGTTCAGCAATATAGTTAACGCTATACGAAACGGAGAAATAAGACGATGAGAGAATTTATGAACCTCAAAGTATACCCTTACAAAAAAATGACGGTGTACAATGCGGCATTCAACAGCCTGAGTGATATGCAGATGTATATACTCAGCAAGCCTAAAGTAAACAACAAAATATTTCTCAAGCAGCACAGTATAACCAGCCGATCGGTATTTCCCGGAGACACCTTTGAAAACGCAGTTGATTATCTTATCGGTGGATATACGGGAAACTACGACCTCACACTGAAAATGCAGAGAGAGCTTGAAAAGACTGTACCTGTAAAAAATTACAGACGCAGACAGGTAAAGTCTATGGCAGGATCTCACCCCAATGTTCCTGCATATGTTGCAGGAGTTCCCAAAACAATGTACAAGCTCTCAAGAGCAAAGGAAAAGAAATTCGTTACTATATGGTTCAGTCTGGCATATTCGGCTCACACCTCAGAGCAGGCAGTCACCAACCGCGGTGCGCTGACTCTCAGCCTGATAAAGCTTCTGGAAGAAAACGACATAGGCGTAGATCTTAAAGTGTTCAGTTCATGCTACAGTAAAGACGAGGTATTCAACTCAGAGATAAGGCTAAAATCCCCTTCGGAACCTATTAATATGAAAAAATGTTTCTACCCTATGTGCTCGGTAATGTTTTTGAGACGTATCGTGCTGAGAGTGATGGAGTCCATGTCATTCCACGAAGAAAACTGGTACCCCTATTACGGTAAGACTCTTTCTGAGGATCAGTTCCGTGCCATCTTCAATATACCCGAAACCGATATAGTCATCTCATCACCGCTGAATATGGGTATATATGGTTATGATATAAACGATGACAGTAAGCATTTTTTCGAGAAGATAGATCTTGATAAGTATATCAAGCTTGCTAAGGTGAACAGGTCATGCTGAATAGTACCAAGAAATATACCCCCGATATGATGACCTTTGAACTTCTCCCCTCATATGCAGGAGATGTTCAGAAGAAAATAGCTGATACATCAGATATGTTATTCAGAATACAGCAGGATAGGATGCCTGACAAAGCTATAAATGTCCTGACCCTTGCTTCAGACCAGCTAAAGATAAACGGTCTGGCAAAATACAAGGGATTTGTGGGAACTATAAGCTACGCAAGACTAATTGACAATGCTGAAAAAGCTGACAAAGAAGCCCAGAGGATATCCGATAGCTTTCAGGAAATATACATAGGACTATACAAAGAGAATATGCTGCTTGACACCATGAAACAAGTGCTGGAGTGCTGCATACAGGAGCTTAATGAAGCATCAGCCGCATTGAGTGAACATATGAAAAACAAAGACAAAGATACCGACTGGAAATACTACCAGATCCTTGCAGATAAAAAAATAAACGACCTTGTAATCTCGGCAAACATAGCATCACAAGGTATTATGATGATATCTGATATGTACACCCGCAACAGTGCCATGTCACAGCGGATAGATTCACTGAATGTAAATACTCTGGTTTTGTGGAGAGCAGGTATCGCAGAACTAAGGAATGCTCCCGACAAGGATAAAATTGATAAAGTCTGCGGCGTAGAAGATGTTATATCCGCCGCTATTGCTAATATCACAAGATGAGCAGATCCACACCAAAATGACGGATAAACTACCGCCCCATTCCACTGTTATAAACGGAATGGGGCGGTTATTTTCTGTAATATTAAACTACTTAAATTTCTAATCATTCCTATCAATACAAACATCCTTTATACACATAAATGTCGCATCTGTATCGGTCTTGGAAAGACTGTTTCTGCCGTAAAAAGGCTGTTGTAATATTCATAGGGAGTAAGAAACCGGTGAAATTACAAACAACGGATAATTAACTGATACTTTGAGTATGATGTACGATTTAAAACCTATCAATATTAGCGTGAAAAATGTTGAATTTATGACAAAAAAATTGCATTAATGTCAGACAAATCCCAGCTTGCGAACATACATTTTCTATGCTATTGATCCTGTGAAACTGCGCAGTTTCGGAGTTTTATGCGTTAAATGCTTATCTTAAAATGTTTAAAAGATTTGTGGTAATTATAATTATAAAAGTAAATAGTTGATGTCTAAAAGGTAAAAAATCGCAATTTCCGGTAACATCAAAATGATAATAAGCAAAATTTGATTAGAACTAATCACTAAAAAATTATAAAATATAATCAAATAATATTGAACCGAAAAAGTCAATGCGTTGTATCATTTAAGTATCTATTTATAGTTTTAATCTTTAGGAAGCGAGGATAATAGCTTATGAAAAATGTTTCAAAACGTGTTTTAGGCGCTCTTGTTGCCGGTGTGCTGATGGTTTCACCTATTATAACATCAGTTACTGCATCTGCTGCCAAGACGCTCACTACGAGCCCTTCACACACACAGGAAGTTGGCTGGTACAACGACTACCACCACGAGATCTGGCAGGCAGATACCAATAATTCTTCTACAATGACACTGCATGAAAATGACGGTGGTTTCGGCGCACAGTGGAAGTGTGGTCCTAACAACACGAGAGGAAACTTCATTGCTAATCGTGGTCTTCGCTGGGGTCTGAATAATCCCAAGACTTACAAGGACTATGGTAATTTCTACTGTGACTACGACTGCATCTGGTATGCAGGTTCATCCGGTAACGCCAGGATCGGTATCTACGGCTGGGCGCAGAATCCTCTGGTAGAGTACTACATCATTGAAGACTGGAAGAACTGGTCTCTTGCACAGGATCCTTCTGCAGAGTATAAGGGTTCCGTTAATATCGACGGCGGTGAATACAAGGTTTACACAATTTCAAGAAATGCCTATACCATCGAAGGCAATAAGAGTTTCACACAGTATATAAGCATACGTCAGAACACGAGAACCAAAGGCACCATCAGCGTTTCCAAACACTTCAAGGCTTGGGAGGACCTGGGTATGAAGGTGGGTAACCTGTACGATATTTCTTTCAGCGTTGAAGGTTGGGAGAGCGATGGTCAGGTTGAAGTTTCTATGAATATGTATCCACGAGGCATCTGTGACTGCGGACATCATAAAGATGATTCCGTTAAGAACATACAGATGGAATATGACAGCCAGTACAAGCAGATGAGATTTACTTGGGACGCTGTAAATGGTGCTGACAGTTACGGCGTAGCTGTTTATCTGGCAGGCAAGTGGAGAGTTCAGGAGGCGAGTATCACCGATACAGAATATACTACTCCCAAGAACCTCACCCCGGGCAAGACCTACAACGTAGCTATCGCAGCCAAAGTTAATGGCAAATGGGATACTGCAAATGCTATCAAAAACGCAGTAACTTTTACTGTAGAGTGATAACTGAGTAGGCGAAAAGATCCACACAGCGTTATATGCTGCCGAATACTGCTACTGATCCAACTGCTGTAAACTTGGAAACAGTGCGTATTTAAGGTTATCGACTGCTTTGGTGCAGTGATTTTGCGTGCAGTGTGTTAAGGGGATAGCCATTTTTTATAATATCATATTGAAATTTACATGGAAATGTGATATAATTTGTAACGGTAATCTGGACAGACCTCAATTTCGCTTTAACGGAGGTCTGTCCGTGTCAGTAAATCGACTCAAAACATGAGGTGTTATTTATGAATAAAAGACGATTTTTCGGTGTCATTACCGCGGCTGCAATGATCGTATCATCAATGTCTCTATCGGCAGGTGATATGGATACTTCTATCGTTGCTTCGGCAGACGAATGGTATTGTGCCGGAAATACCTGCGACCCTCTGCACGATACTTCCCGTGATATACAGAAGGAAGGAGTTGGCAATCCCCTTGGCTTTGGGGAGAGAAATACTCCTGCAAACGCTTCTACGGCTGAGATACGCGCTATCAACCATAATATGACAGTGCAGGAGGTAAAGTACGCTCTCTATAAAGAGATAGATGAGCACTGGGATCTTATCTCCACTCGTCTTGGCCAACCGGAACGTGAAAAGGTGTATGCTTTGTTTCTTGGACTTGGTACCCGAGAATCTACTCTGGGTGAAGGCAAGATAGGCTCAGACCATGAAACAGCCTATGAAGACGGCTGGGGAGTTAACTCTGCCCATGCATACGGTACTCTTCAGACCGCTGTTACTGCTTTTGCAGACTGCAATCCCAAGTTCATGCCCGAGGACAACGTCCCTGAGATGTTTCAGTATTCTTTCACGGAATCCAATTTCTATGATTGTATAATCTCAAATCACATGGGTATCAGAAAGATACTCCACTTTGCTGAGATCTGTATTAATGAAGAGGGAATGCACGGCTATCAGGTCATAAGGAACAGCCTTAAGGGCTTTAATACAGGCTGGTGCTATATGGCTGAGGACGATGGTGCATACAAGACCTATGCTGATGAGATCTGTTCGATGGCACAGTTTTATTATAACGAAGGGCATCTTTACGACAATGTGTTTACCTGGACTTCGGCAGGCGGAAATATGGAGAAATACCGTACCGCTGACCGTTGGGACTGGTGGGGTGATACCGAACCGAGCATGGCTCCCATAACAGAGAGCAATATTCCGGATAATCCAAAGGCAGTTTATGGTGATGCAAACTGCGACGGAAAAGTGGATATTTCTGATTTCGTACTTATCAAGCAGACATTGTCAGCACCTTCAAAGTATAAGCTGACTGAGCAGGGAAAAATAAACGCTGATTGTTCGGGCAGTGGCGATGGCATAACCGATGCAGATGCTGTGGCTGTCAGAAAATATATTCTGAGAATGATAGATACTCTTCCTGAAGTATGATATAAACGACCGGAATCATCCTCAGCGAGCGAATAAATTACAAGGTATTCATCGTTTGGTGAATGCCTTGTTTAATAATAACATCAGGAAAGATCCATGCGTATATCGGACAGCATGATAATCAAAAAGTGAGATCTGTATAACTTTACGATCCTGATCGACTTTATAATTTATGGTATAGTGTTATTTCAGCGCAAAATCGGCAGAAAAGAAATCTGCAAAAACAAAAATAATAAAACAGATAAAATATATAATAACTCTGAGATGCCAACCGTGATTGTTGTGATTTCCGATTGTATACCGATCCCACTTCAAATGGTCTAAAATAGTCCAAAGACTTGCTTAGGACTCAATAATATTAATAATCTAACTCTTTTCTGGCGGTTGCTGACACAGAAAAGGCTTGATAATTTCGTCCTGAGCAGATAGAATATTATTATATTGTGAGAACTTGCCGCAGTTTCTTGGCGCATTTGCTGTGCGGCCGATGTTAATTCTTTCATTCGGAATAATATAAGGAGAACTACTATGGAACAAAATAATCGTCTTTCGGAATTACTAAAAAATACAATCGGTCAGCGCTATGATGCTATTGCATTAAAAATGATTGCAGATGAAACAGAAATCCCCGAAAATGCAGTTTATCCGCTGCGGGATTTCGGACAGCATCTTGCACTGTGTCAGGCGTTTGCGCTTTCAAGACGTGAAGGCAAAACCGTTTATATGCAGAAACAAGACCACTGGTGCTGGGCCCCGCTGATCGCTTACGGACAATATGAACTGCATAAGGGTTCAGACGCTTTCAATGAACTTCTTCTGGTGATCGGCATTCCAGATCCTGAAGCTGCTGCTGCATTTATTGAGCATATCCCGCATCTTCCGACCGGTGTTTATCAAGGCATTTTGACAGCCCCTCTTAGATCTGCAGGATTTGAACCGGATGTGATCGTGATCAATTGCTCCAATGCGGAATTGCGTACCATTTTGTTTGGGATCAAAACACAGACCGGTCAGACCATGAAAACAGAGTTTGATGCGATCGATTCTTGCGTATGGGGCATTATTCCGGCTATCACAAAAGGTGAATACCGCGTTTCATTTCCGGATCCGGGTGATTTTCAAAGAGCGCATACCAATGAGAATGATGTAATACTTTCAGTCCCCAAGGCTCGGTTTGCGGAATTTGAAAAGGGACTACAAACACTGGCACAGATGGGCATGGTACACAGCTTCTTCCAGCCGGGGATGGAATATGATTTTGTACGTCCGGCATTTTACAATAGAATGTTCAAGGCTTGGGGGCTAGATGAAGGAAAAAATGACCCAAATTGTCCATTTTAATACTGCGTATTCCAATAGATTCGTACACCTACGCGAGATTATTTTTATCGCAACGCCCTGAATGGTACTTTATGATACTAGATGAAGCACCGTATTCGGAGCTCATGATCAGAAAGCCGACGATTCAAATTCCCCTCTGCGATATTTTATAGTCGGAGGGAGCCTTTTGGCTTTTGGCGGCTTTGGTGCAGTGATCTTACTTGTGGTGTGTTAAGGGTAAACCATATTCTATTTAAATGATGAGCTAACAAACAGCTTGATTTCCCAGGGATAATATGCTATAATCAATTATACCGATCATAAATTTTATTTAATCAGATATAATTATACCGAAAGGAACTTGCATATATGGAATTCCCTAGATACTGAAGCTATGTGTACCCGATGAAGAGCTGGCATACGCTGCAGTTGAATGGCTGGATATTTCAAAAGAACGTGATTACAAGCTGCTCGAAAAGCTGTCCGAGATAGAAAATAATAAGGTTTTATTCTACAAAGTCGATTTTGATATATCTGTCGGAGATGAGATGATGCCTTATATCTGTGATGCGATTTATCAGCGCTTCATTGTAATTGCATATAGACTTCTTGGAAATAAACAAACCATGGAAAGATTATCTGGGAATTCTTTGAAAAACTACACAAATGACTATATATGAAATTTTAAGACAAACTCTATTTACTGAAATATCTGAGAAGATACAAAAGTTTTATGGAAATAAGGATATAGATAAATTCGCTGAACTATATAATAAGCTGTTATCTATTACAGCAGCACATACAGATAAGAAATTTACTGTATATATCTCTGCTTTTAGAATCAGCGATTCAGATGAAGACGAATATGTCGAACATTTTGACGAAAACGATACATCACTATATTATGATGTAAGAGGCAATTACGGTGATGAAGATCAGGTATATTCTATTGCAGCCTGTGATTACTCGGATTTTTTACAATATAATATAGATGCTAATACGTTGAAAAACTATTCATACTCAACAATATTAGCACATTGTTTTTGGGAAATAACCGCATACGGGTTTGATAGGCAGTAAAAGCATGGAGTTTTTCACCGATCCAGATATACTTGAAGAGTTTCTGCCTTGGAATAGTTCTGTGCAGAAAATATGTTAAACAATATGAGAAACGTGGCTGTTGCACCAAGCAACAGCCACGTTTTGTTTTTAATAAATTGGATCAATGAAGTCTATCACTTTATAGTAACAGTACAAGCACGTTTGATAGCATTTTCAGTATCCCATGTGCCGTTCACTCTTGCGGCAATCGCTACCTTATAAGTTACGCCGGGAGTCAGATTTTTGGGAGAAGTGTATGTAGTGCCTGTGATATCCTGTTTCTGAACTCTCCACTTGCCTGCCAGATAAACTGCTATGCCGTATCTGTCAGCGTTTTCCACCTTGTTCCAGGTAAATCTTACCTGATGATACTCCTCACTGTAATCGACCTTAATGTTGGTAGGATATGGGACTGGTTTCGGACCGCCAAAACGATCGTTCATGAATGATGACATCCAGACCAGAGAAGCATTCCAGCTGCCGGAAACCTCATTTACAGACCATGCCTCTGCACTGTCAACATAGCACTTCTGATTAGCTAAAGTGCCTCTTTTCAAGCCGAGACCACGAATATATTTATCATGATACAGATCTGAGCAGGGACCGCCTGCAAGAACACCTGAGGGTGCCGCCGGGAAGTCCGGATCAATACTTTGTGCCCAGTATCTGTGGTGTGGCGATTTCATTGCCTTATCGCCGTAGCCTGATACATAAGAGAAGCCCAGACCGTTGCGTCCGAAGAGGTAATCAAGTGCTTCGGCAGCACCGTTCCGATAAATATATTTGCCGTTATCAGTATCATAAGCATAAGCCAGGACCATAGCGTTGTTGATAACGAAGGAGTTGGAACCGTACTCATAACCTGTGTACACATCTCCATCACCGATACCGATATAGCCCCCGACAGTCGCACTCTTGTAAGGTATGCCCATACCTTCTTTACTCATCTGAATAATATATTGGTCAGCAATATTTTTGATAGAATTGACAATAGTCTTCCTGTCAGCAGAAGATGTCTTGTCGCTCAGGTAGAGTGAAAGGGTGCCCAGACCCGCAGTATTGCCCCAATTGAAGGAACCGAACGAACCGTTGTTCTCGCCGCCGCTCAGGCAGGAAGTCAAGTTGAATGCCTTATCCTGACCTGACTGATCATTATAATTTTTATAGTTTTTTAAGAAGCCATAGTAAGCCGGGTCCCCTGTTGTAGCATAAAGCTCACAAGCTGCCCAGTAAGCATCGTCAACTACATAGGTGTCACCGAAAATGTTGTTTCCGCCGGATTCACTGGGAGCAAAGTAAGGATCATCATAGTAATAGCCACTTTTAACGTACCATTTGGATTGCTTAGCCATGATAGCCTTCCAGCTGTTCTGTGCATTTTGCAGACACTCTTTTGCGAAGTCATCATCTATGCCCTTCCACAGACGTGAAGCCTGTGCAGCACAAGCGATCATGTTGAATGTGGCTGCATACGTAGGAGGTCTGACGATACGGTAAGGATAAGTGTACTCCATTGGGACGTCCGTCGTGTATTTGGGCCCTAACCTGATCGGAATATCTGCCCACTTATAGTCCTGCACTGAATGATATACAAAGCCGTCCTCATTTATCATTTTGAACATCCACTCAAGCTCTACCCTTGCTTCATCCAGTATATCGGGAGCATTATCCTTATTTTCGGGGACAGCTATAGTGCCGTCAGTCCACTTGCGAGTATTGCCGCTCCTCTTGGAGAACTCATAAGCGTTCTGAAGTGTCCATACGGAGAAACCGCCTTCGACAACGTACTTGCCGTGGTCGCTTGCAGCGTACCATCCGCCTGTAACGTCGATCTTCTTATCCTTCTCGCCATCAGAGAAGTCATCTTCGTAAGTCTTTACCCATTTGCTCTGTACATAAGCCATATCGGGGTTATGACCATATTTAAGGTGTGACAGTGCGAACTTATCACCTGATGTGATGTACTCAGACTCTATCGGTACTCCTGAGCGGTTCTGATAGAAGTAGTTCATGGAATCCCTCAGCAGCTGATCATCATAGATCTGTCTGTCTATCCTGAATGTACTGCTCTCGTTCATCGTATAAGTTTTCATAGTTACGGGATTTGTCCATAAAAGCTTATCACCGCTTAGCCTTGTATCGTTTACTTTCTTAGAACCCATCACCTGAGTGCCGCTTACGCCGACTGTATCCTTAACGAATATAGTGTACTCGCCCACAGTTCTGAAATCAGAGAAATCAATGATATGTACGTTGGCACCCGAGTCCTTGTATCTTGTGACCGAATTAACAACTGTATCCTTACCTGTACCCGAATCAGGATCGCTGCCGAATACCTTCGTCTTGCCTGTGTACTTTACGTTGCCCGATCTGTCACGTATCTCAAAAGTCAGTGGCATATCAGCATCGGTAACGTAAGAAGCCCTCTTTTCCAGCTGAGGATAGTAACCGATCTGATTCAGACGAACGTTGCTTTCGGGTCTTACAATGCCCCACTCGTTAGCATCTCTATCGATAAATACGCCACCGGTAGTGTCGATCAGAGACAGATCATCGAATTTGAGAACTGTACCGTTGGGGAAGCAATCTACCGGCTGATACTGACCCTGTCCGCCGTAATCAAATATCCAGCAAGCACGATCCATATCTTCTTTAGCTGTAAACTCAGCATCGAAGGTGTTGTCGCCTTTAGCGATCTGTACGCACTCCCACGTCTGATTGAAATCATCATTGCCGCAGTTGTTGTGCCAAACTTCAACAGTTCCGCCGTAATTACCGATCCTGGTATACAGCTCACCCTCATTGGAAGAATTGACCTTCCAGTGTACCTTGTAAGTATGACCTTTTTGTATATAGAAATTTTTGTAAAGGAACTGAAGATCCCATCTTGACTCGGGACCATCGTTATTCTGTATCGTTATATTGTAAGTGCCGTCTGAAATATCAAAGTCCTGCCGTGCCGGTGCATTCTCGAATGTGCGCCAGGGAAGACCCATTCCTGCATTGAAGTCAGACTGAATAATTATCTGTTCATTTTTTGCAAACACACTCATAGGTGCAGATGCGGCTGCTGCTGATAAAGCACCGGTAATTGCCACAAGCCCTGCAACGATACGTTTCATTGTCTTGTGCATTATCTCTTGACCCTCCTTCTGAAAATAAAAGAACTTAAATCTGATACGGCTGTAACTTACAGTAAACGACATATATACCTGAAACAGTCATAGCCATATTATAATTGGGATGGACATTTCACATCACAAGCATTACGCTGTTATGTCCGATAGATATTATATCACATTTCTTTTCAAATTGCAATGATTTTAATTATATAATTTAAATATTTTTTAATCAAAACCTCTGCCGCATCAGATTTCCGCAGTATAAAAAAAAAATTCGCAGATGTATAATGTATACACACTCTGCTCGGTCACGATCCTCGCCTTCAGTGGACATCATGAGTTCAAGGAAATATGCCTTTGTTTCCTCGTATTCTGTCCAGAACACACGCCTGCCGTTAAACTGCTGTATTTCAATAAAGTATCTGAATACCGTTACGAACGTCCTTCTAAGTCAGTGATCTCCGGTATTATTATTTTCGAGATACGATACGCCTGATCATCTTTAAAGCATTTTATTATAAGCTTTGCATATCCGTTATTCTTTGTTGTTTTCTCCATAGTTTTTATCTTTTCATTTGCTGAGATATGGTATGTAATAAATATTATTTTGTTCTCTATATAATTAAATGCCGGTCAGTGATTTTAACCCGATCAGTACAGCGATGATAAGCATAGCTGTCATCGATAAGACTCACATATTTTTCAGATCATACTGCAAAAAACGTTCACTGTGCGTAAATCCGCAGGATTCGTAAAGCTTCACGCCCTGCTCCGATGCCATTGCCTGTACAATGCCCATGCCGTTTCGCTTTGCCCAGCGCATAACATATCCAAGCATACACTTTGCCATGCCGCGTCTTCGGAATTCAGGTTTGACATACATACTCGAGATCAGTCCGATCTTTCCGTTTGGATTTGCGGAATATGGCGGCTTTTCAAGCATTGTCAGCCCGACAGTGCCTATAACCTCTCCACGGTGAACTGCGATCCACATTCGAAACGTCCCGTTACCAAATGCTCGCTCATAGAAATCGCGGAGCTCATGGGAAAGATTCACAGCATCAGTATCTCCTTCTTCCGTTAGTTGAGCGATTCGCAGATCGATCAGCGAATCCGTAAGTTTTTCACCCGCCATTCCGAGACCTCTTTGGTTATATCGCGTGACCATTTCAATATCGATCCCGTATTTTTGGCGTGCAATATGATCGTGCATTCCCTCGATCATCCAATCTTCAAACGAGTATCCGCCTTCAATGGGCTTATCATACCATGTAAGATAATCAAAATCTATGGTACAAACATCGCCTGCCGCTTCACCTCTGCACATCAGCAGAGTATACATCGTGCAGCCCGGTGTACTGATGAAGATACCGCCCGAGATCAGTCTCTGCTCAAGTTCTTCAATTATATCAAAATCCTCTTCATCATCTGCTGCCTCAGCTTCACGTGCAAAAGTCTTCCAAGCTTCTTCGGGAAGTCTCCCGCCGATCATTACAGGCAGTTCTGCACGTGCTGCTGCATTAGGATTACGCTCACGCATCTTATCCAGCGAATATATGCCATGATCCGCCCCTATCCCGCCATTACCAAGTTCCGTGAGATATCGCACAAAAACCTCAGGAAGCTTGACTTTCATCTCCTTCTCGAATTCACGTACCTGTTCTATTGTGGCAGGCGGATCAAAAAGCCTGGATTTGCTGCCGTCACTACGTTCAGTTCCACCGCATGCTTCATATTCTTCTGCAAGGGCTCTGATTTCTTCTATAACATCCATATTACTACCTTCTTAAATATTTGTTAGCCAGTTCGAAAAATCTACGATCTTGATGCCTTCATACTGATAAGTATCATGCCGGGTCCTTGCGATGAGCATTTTCGGATATGCGTCCTTGATAGACAGCAGCGGTGATACTTCACGCTGGAATGTCTTATCATCGGTGATATTATCCGAGACCTGTATATACAGCTTTTCATCACGTTTTATAGCTACAAAGTCCACTTCTTTCTTATAAAGGACACCGACATACACTTCGTATCCCCGGCGAAGCAACTCAATAGCTACGATGTTTTCTAGCACTCTGCCGTAGTCCATATTCTTCGTGCCAAGCTTTGCATAGCGGAAGGAGTGGTCGCTGAGGTAGTATTTTTCGGTCGTCGCAAGATACTTCTTCCCTTTGATGTCATACCTGCGCACCTTATAAAACGCAAATGCATTGCAGAGGTACTGCATATATGAGCTGACGGTCTTATGGTTGGTCTTATCCTTATGGCTGTTAAAGGTATCGGCAATAGTTCTGGCCGATGTGAGGTTCGATATATTATCCATCAGAAATTCTACAAGTCTGTCCATAAGGGCTGTATTTCGTATCTTATACTTTTTGCGGATATCACGGACGATAAGTGTATTGAACACTTCCTCGATATAGTCGTACTTCGCTTCCTGATCTTTATAGACATAGGAACCTGCCATACCGCCCTCGTTAACATATTTGTCAAAGGCAGTATAAAGATCGGTATATCCAAAATACCTTACATATTCGGCAAAGGAGAAGGGATACACTTTGATCTCGAAAGTCCTTCCTGTGAACAGGGTGGCAAGATCAGAACTTAACAGAAACGCATTAGATCCGGTAATATATATGTCATACTTCTCCGAAGCGTGCAGACCGTTGATTGCTTTCTCAAAATTATTGCACATCTGTATTTCATCTATCAGGACAAAGTTTTCTACACCTTCTCTGTATAGGGAATTGATATGATCATAAAGAGGACGGTATTCTGTATATTCCTCATATTCGGGCAGATTGAAATTGATGTGTATGATATTGGCATCAGGATAGTTATCCAGAATATGCTTCTTAAAGGCTTCAAGCAGCTTAGACTTGCCGCTGCGTCGAACACCGGTGATAACCTTTATATCAGGTGTACCGATCACATTGATGACCTTATTGAGATATTCGGTTCTTTCTATCAGTTTCATAAGCACTCACACTCCTCTATGCCTATTATACCACATCTATTTCCCAAAATCAAGTGATTTTCAATTTTGGGAAATAGAATCATTCATATGAATCATTCACCCATCTCCTCCGCCAATCCCAAAAAAGTAAAGCCTTTAGTACGTTTGCTGTAATCATACCCTATCTTTTTCGTTTGATGGTATATTGGTAACCATATTATTTTATCAAAATCCATCCCCTCATAAAAATAGATGCCATCGGTGTTTTCTCAATCTCAGAACTCTGCTCGTTTTTTGAGACCGCCTTTTTCCAGACGAATGTATATCTGTTTGCATTAGCTTCGATCTTGGTGCCATCAATGAACAGGTTCTCACCGCTTATCTCTTTCATATTCAAAAGATACTTTACAACAGCGTAAAACACACGCTCGATCTGTTCTCCCATTTTCTGACGAAATCGTGAGATAGTGCTGTGATCCGGAGCTCCAAAGCCATCGAGAAACCACATGAAATGGATATCTCTTTTGCAGAGCTGTTCAATCTTACGGCTTGAAAAAGAGTCGTTCATGTAGCCGTAGATGAGTATCTTCATCATAATATCCTCGGGTATGGCGCCATTCCACTTGCTTACTATCGTGTATTCTTCTTTCTGATAGACCTCATCTATAACATTGCTCAGTACTCTGACAGGTGAGCTTTCTTCGATGTAGATCTCATAATTCATGTTAAGACGCACTTGACAATTTCTCATTTTTGTGGTACAATCCTTTCGTTGCTCTGAAAGGTTCAGGCAAGACTTTTGACAGTCTGCCATCAGGATATGACTTCTCAAAAATGTCTTTCACCAAGCTGATCTCCACATATTACAGCAGAGCACACCTTGATTTTCAGGACAGTGACTACGCTTCATTCGGTCTTATTGATGGCGATGATAAACTAATTAATGCAGGAGCTTTGCTTGCGGATTACTGCCCTATTTACCAGTCCCGCCTGTTCTGTACACGTTGAAATGGACTGACTAAGGCTTCAGGTTTGCAGGACGCTCTTGATGATGCTGAATATACCGGTAGTCTCATAACACTCCTTGAAGAAGGAGAGGCTTTTGTTAAACGCAATTCGCATAATGGATGGTTCAAAGCTCCCGACCAGAGAATAGAGCTACCCGACTACCCAAAAAGAGCAGTTGAGGAAGGTATTGTGAATGCTCTGATACACAGGGACTACCTAGTAGTCGGAAGTGAAGTGCATATTGATATGTTCGATGACAGACTTGAGATCTACTCCCCCGGCGGAATGTTTGACGGCATCAATGTTCAGGATAGAGATTTGATGCAGATACCGTCTCAAAGACGTAATCCTATCATAGCAGATATATTTTCACGGCTTCATTTTATGGAGCGCAGGGGCAGTGGTATCAAGAAAATCATCAAGGAATATAAGGCTCAATATAAGTATTCTGATGATCTGCAGCCTGAGTTTGTTTCCGAACACGGCGGTTTCTTCTTAACCCTGAAAAGCTTGAATTATTGCCTTTCTGAAAAAGGAGATAAAAAAGGCGATGAAATCGCTGAGAGAATAGAGCGTGTGTTTTCAGCGATTGCTAATAATCCGGAAATCACAGTAAAAGAACTGGAAGATCTCTTGAATATATCTAAAAAGCAAACTGAGAATGCGATCAAACAACTCAAAGAAGCAAATCGGATACATCGTAACGGAAGCGCCCGAAATGGAAAATGGATTGTTGACAAGTAACACAATAAACGGCTAATTTAAGACTTAGTAATATAACAGCACTACGTCATTTTTGGCGCAGTGCTGTTGCTTTATATTATACTAAACTGTAGAAAATCCGAGTAATCACTGGATGCAATAGAATATAACACTTCAACTATGATAATCAATTCAGCAACCAGTACACTGGAAATTAAACCCGGAGCAGAATTACATCGCGCAGTGAACGGCGTAGACAAAGTTGTTGAAGTCTTAAAAAATGGACATTTTAAGGAGGTAAAAAAATGATCAATGGAACATATGGAGGATATATGGTGAAGTTCACCGCATTGTCTTTAGAGTTGACGGTAAAATAAATCTGTACCCCAATTCTGAAAGTGAAATAGATTATGGGGCTGTTGCAACCCCGTACTATTAGATTGTAATTATTCATTACTGTTATTGTATTTACGTTCAAAATGAAAATCGGAAATTTTGATTTCAACAAAAAACCAGACTCAGTTTATTCCGAGTCCGGCATGACCTATATCAATCAAATTTACTTATTCTATCCATCTGCTTCAAATCAAGCAGATAATATTTCCTGCCCTTCTGACGGTTTTCTATAAACAGCTGTTCGGGAATACTCTTTAATCTGCTTCTTACGGTATTCTCCGAAAGCTCCATATACTTTATCAATTCCTCACGGCTGATGCCAATATTCGAGAAAAGTGCAGCCTGTATAAGCAGATCGTACAGATGAGATATATCCGTTTTCTCTGCATTCGGAAGCGAAGCGATACGTTGTTTGTAATAATCCCACATTTGTTTTTTCTCTTCAAGGGTCTCCAGAAGCTGTTGCAAGGATATCCTGATTATTTCAAGAAACATCTCGACAAATGGAGTCAATTCCCCCTTGTTATGAGGATCGTTGCATATATCGAAAGCTTTGTAATATCTCGAAATATTTTCCTTGATAGTATAAGAAAGCCTGAATCCTATCAGTGAAGTCAGCTGCCTTGAAAGAAGATAACTGCTGATAAATCGGCTCATTCTTCCGTTGCCGTCGTAAAATGGATGGATATATCCAAACAGATAATGAAAAACTGCTATCCTGATAAAAATATCTATGCTGTCGTCATTCAAGAATGTAAGGCTTTGTTCAAATGCCTTTATTATCTCGCTTTCGGGATATAAACCTTTATGGATAACCTTTTGAGAAGCGGACTGTACCTCCACTCCAGATCTGCGGAAGAATTCACCATCGGGAAGATTTTCCGGATCAGTTGTCTTGATCTCCTCGTAGAAAATATCATCATATATCTTTCTTATATCTCTGCAGGTATCAAACTCAATAGTCTGACGGTTTTCGAGCATGACATATTTTGTCACCAAGCCAACAAACCTGTTTCGTTTATTGTGGGAAGACAGATCCTGCAAGATCTCTCCGATTTCCTTTCGTGTGCTGTGAACGCCCTCTATATCATTGGTCAGAAGTATCTCATCTATCAGACATTTCGATGTAAATTGCGCTATGGCTGTATCGGGTAGAGAATAATATAATTCCGTCACTTTTTTATCCAGACGTTCAATAGCGATTATCTGCTTGTACATTTCGGGAGTCTGACAAATAAAAGCTCTGTTACCTCCGATATTCACAGACAAATGAATGGTGTTCTCATCATTGAAACGGCGCTCATACTCTTCCTTGTATTCATTTGTGCCCATGTGGAACAGTGCCTTAAGTGTTTTTCTTAACATACTCTCATCTCCCTTTGATCATATTATGTAATACGCAAAATTGAATATTCATTGTGTAAGTGAACAAAGAGCCACACAGATAAAACGCAAAAACAGACAATTTTGCGTTTTGCTATATTATTATAACACTTTGAGACTCAAAAGTCAATATGATTTGAGTTTTGTTCTTCTCTGGAAGTTCCGCACGTAAAAAGGGCCTTGCCTAAATACCTTTCACTTGACGAAATCCAGAAGCTGCTTTCTTCCATTCGTACCAAAAACACTCAAAGAGATTATTGTATAATAACTCTGTTTTTGAATTGCGGAATGAGACTTTCTGAATTATGCGGTATAAATATAAATGATATAAGTTTTGAAAACAAGACTTTAAGGCTGATGGGTAAAGGAAAAAAAGAAAGAATAATAACCCTGAATAATAATTGTCTTGATGCTATTGAAAAATATCTTCCATACAGGAAAAATTACGAGATGGCACAAAATGAAGACGCTTTGTTCTTATCTTCCAGAAAAAACAGGATCTCAAGACGGCGAGTACAAAAGATAATTGAAGAATGTATTACTTCTGCCGGATTAAAAAACACAGGAGTAACTACTCATAAGCTCAGACATACAGCTGCCACTCTGATGTATAATAATAATGGTGGAGACATTCTTGCAGTTAAAGAGATCCTAGGACATGAAAGCACTGCTACAACAGAAATATACACTCATCTCGGTACAGAGAAAATGAAAAATACCATGGATGTTATGGAAGATCTTCTAAAGAAAAAAGATTGAGCACTTCCCTGCTTCACTGTTTTACAGATTTTGGATGAAGTAATTTTTAGATTTAGAAAAACAGAGTTCTCCAAGAATGATATAGTAGCTAACAGCTGTCCGAGTATTAGTGAAAAAGAGGTGAAGCTTCTATCTAAAAGCCCGTAAATGAGGGATATAAAGAAAGTAAGTATAAAATATAGTGTGTCCATAAATCAGGACACACTATATTGTCTTACAAAATGTGCGATAGTTATCTCACAATATCGATTGTATATTTTTCATTGTGAAGTTGCGATTTATATACATCTCCTAAGCCTAATTTATTCGATATTTCATTCAGCCTGGCAATGTCATTTGCGGTACACTCTATTCCAGCAACGATTTTACAAGTCCTCATCCCTATTTCAGAAACTGAAACATTTCTCCCTTTTGAATTATCAATAGGATATACAATTCTATACTCTTTTTCGTGTTCCCACGATTTTGCTTTTATAAAAAGATTTTGTAAAAAAATGGTGGAATAGTAATCTGCGGTTTCTTTTTTGCACTTAGTCATTGCTTCTTTGAACTGAAATATCAAAGAAGCTACTTTGATTCTTTCTGGTTCATACATTACTTCATGAATACAATCTTTTTTTTTAATTTCATATTCAACACAGAATCCCTTATAGTTATTTGTATAATATGCCCACATGGGTAAATAATCTATAGAATTTGAAGAAAGGCAAGTGATGCCATAATCATCAATGTCAAACAATAATTTAAACTCTTCAATAATTTCTGGAGGATAGCCAGCCTCCAAAATTTTAGCTTCATCAACTAACATTCCCTTAAACTCATACTTGTCATTAAGATATTTCTTATGCGAAAACCATATTTCATCTCTACTCAATGATAAGAATTTCTTTTCATCATTTTCAGAACCATCCAACCAAATAAATTTAATCAATTTATCAGGGATTGTAGACATTCTCAATCTATCTGCTTCATCTCTTTTTCCATTTGAGAGTAGTTCAAAATACTTTTCATACTCCATAGCTTAGTTTCTCCTATTCATTTTCACATCGTTATCTTTAGAATTAATCAAAATTAAAAACATTCATTGCTATTAATCGTTTTAATTATTGACTACTCAATATTGTTCACTAAGAATTCTTACATGCTTTATTCACATATTTCGCGTAACCGTCAAACATTCAATTCCTAGACAAAATAGCAGGCTAACCGAAGGGTACCTGCTAGTATCATTTAGGAAACGGCAGAATAAACGTGCCAGGTGTCTGTGAGAACAACTCGGTCAGATACTGCTCTGTATTCAGACCGTTTGCCTGAGCAGTAGCGACTATTGAATACAGAACTGCGCTTGCTTATGCGTCGTTTGCAGTATTGCAATGCATACAGTTCTTCCTGCCCAGGGTAAAAGGACAAATCGCATTCTCAGCGCGATTGTTGTCAAGCGGAACATTGCCGTCCTCTAAAAACAAAACGTATAGAGATTTGGCTTTTCATGCAGTGCATAATTCACCACCTTCGCCAGATTGCTTTTCCCGCTGACCTGTAAAGTTTCAAGCCACGCAAAAAGCTCGTCCAGCAAAGACTTGATCTTTGCAAGACGCTGTTCTTTTCTTTCCTCTGCTGATAGTTCTTTCAGCAGACTTTCTTCATGGTAGATGCGTTCAAAGTATCTGACTGCTTTCGCAGCCATGTGAACTGTTCCTGCGCCAATGCAAGTTCTTTTTCCAGGACAGATACACGAGAACGGAGCGCAGTAATAATCTGATCTGATGACTGATAATTTTACACTGCATTCTGCTAAGACATATCGCACTCCTCCGTTCGTTTTTGTTACATATATTATACCATAAAATACGCAAAAAAGCAAGGAAAATCATCGGTCATTTCCCTTGCTTTTTCATCAATATAATGTGCTCGATAATGTGCTCGGTTTTCCTTCACGGATCGCTTTCGGCTGTTCATTTTTCAGACCTTCCAGCAGCCATCTGATTTGCTGTGGAAGCACTATCCTGTGCATCGGTGGTGTTTTCGTAATCGGTGACTACATCATCAACAGCAAGTGCTTCGTTCTCAAAAATAGTACCATTTACATTCGGATACTTTGCAGTTGTCGAATAAACACCGTTTGTGCAAGAGTTGCCATTGACCGTCAGATAATTAAGGTCAAGCTTAATGCCACCCTGTTCATCCGCAGCAAATATCGCATACGGATATGCTTCCTACTTACTTGCAGCGTCAGCACTTGCAGGTAAAACTGCTGACATACTTGTTGTTATCATAGCTAATGATAACAGCCCGGAAACAATACGTTTCTGGTTTTTTGATCGTTTTTGATCCATTTTAAACCTCATGAATAAATTTTCATGCCGAATTTGCATGGCGAATTACTTATAATTGATAACGCGCGAAAGTTAGTATATCATGTTCATTATAGAATGTCAATAAATTAGTATACGATTTAGGATTATATACTTAATTATTGTTAATCAACCAAATTACCACAATATAGAATAGACAATTAACTCGATATGCAAAAGCAGTCACACTTCACTTATGGTTAAAATTAATCGATTTTGGTGTTTTAGAAAAAAAGCCAAAATTGAATCAAAATATGATCAATCAACAGTGATAGACAAATTCAACTCCATAAGATGAAAAACTCTGAGGTTCATTTTGTATCTCAGAGTTTTTATATGATTTTTCCGTTTATTTCTTTTTTTGTTTTTGCAATGCTTTCTTTAACTTAGAATTTTCCTTTTGCAGATTTCTTATCTGCCGATTTTGCGCAGAGATAGTATTTTGATGCTTTATCACTTCATCTCTAAGCCTAACTATCTCCTTGAACTTTTCATCTAGCATAAGTCGGTATCTACGGCATATTCCAGCAAATTCCAGGCATATTTTGCTGTAGTTTTCATTCATTATCTGATGTTGTTCTTTGGGAGAATTCACTTTGCCAAAGGCCCCGGTATATACGTTTTTCATATCACTCATAGTAAGTTTATTTCACCTTATGTATCGTCACGACGTTCTCATATTCTGCATTTACGATTACTGAATTTATACTATTTTAAGCTTTATTCTAGGTTAGTACTTCGGACGAAAATTTAAACTATTTCAAAACGGATCTTAATAGTTTCCCAATAGTACGTAGCATATTCCTTATTATTGAAAATCTGGTCGGGATTACAATAGCTGCTCGGCAGTTCCGTTTTATATCCATCCTTATTCGTATAGGTTTCACCATTTATTCAATGTCAAGCAGTGTATGTATCAGGCGAAATAACGCTTTGTTCAGGCGAAATAACGCTTTGAGTTTTCTAAAGAGTAAGAGCCCCCCGCATTAGCAATACGAAAGACTCTTGGGTTAAAATGAAACAAACACAGTATATCACAATCACAAAAGATTGTCAAGCCTCAAAGAACAAGAATACGCTCCATTTTCGAAATTCATATCACATAAATGCAATTTTGATCATATTATTTTCCCGTCTTCAATACGTACAATTCTCTGACACTTGCTAGCAACGCTCATATCATGTGTAATTATAATAACCGTATGTCCAGCTTTGTGAATCTCTGAAAAACATGACATGATCTCTGTACTTGTTTTATTATCAAGCGCACCGGTTGGTTCATCAGCGAGTATTATTGGGGTATCTGCTGCCAATGCTCTTGCAATAGCACATCGCTGTTGCTGACCGCCCGACAGTTGTGTAGGCAATTTGTTCTTAAGGTTTTCTATTCCTACCCTTTCAAGACAGTCCATTACAATCTTTTTACGACCCTTTTCTTTTCGAGCCAACAAAGGCATTTCAACATTTTCATATACAGTGTACTTATTCATGAGAGCAAAATTCTGAAATACGAAACTTATATTCCTTTTTCTAAAATCTTGCAATTTAGCTAACGAATAGTCTGAAACCACTTCATCATTATAGCGATACACGCCGGATGTGAGCTGATCCATACCGCCCATTATATGAAGAAGTGTTGATTTTCCAGAGCCGGAAGTTCCAACAATTGCAACATACTCTCCTTTTTCTACGTTCAAGGTGATCCCCTGTAAAGCATGAGTGCAATAATCACCTTTACCATAATCTTTTTTTACATCAACAAGCTCAATCATTTTGTCCTCCAATCATTTCGACCGGTGTAAGTTTATTTAGCAACTTAATAAGTAATACGGAAGAAATCGCGATCACACATATTATAACAACAAGTGAGATTGGATACGAATATTTTATAAGTATCTTATTCACTACCTCCATCATATTATTGGCTTGAAACCACCATTTAACAACGAATAAGCTAAGCGGCAAGGATATTAGGAAAGATACAAGCGACAATATTATATTACTTAATATCAAGGATTTACTAATAGCTGTAATTTCAAATCCAACAGAAAGCAATATCCCTATTTCCTTTTTCATAATCAACAGTCTGTATGTTTGATAGCATAGCAGCATTAAAAAGCAAGAAAAACACACTATTACGATAAGTTTTGAAAGAATATTGTTCAATACGATCCAGTCTTTTGCAGCACGTTCGTAGGATGTTCTTAATGTAGTATATCGTACTTCTGCATTGTATTTGTCAGCTAATCTGTATACGACATCTATCACCTGATCTGTATTATAATCATCTGAAGCGCATACCCACATATCCGATGAACTTGGAGGACCATCATAAAAGGATAGTATGCAACTTTTACAATCAATTGTATAATCCATAGTATTAAGATCAAATCCATATAAGAGTGTTTCGTTTATCCATCTTTGAGAACTGTCCAGAATTCCTGCAACTATAAATATTGTCTCTTTCGTCTCATATTTCGAACCAATAGGGATTTCAGAATAATACGAACCAAGATACATATATTCTACTAGTTTTCCGTTTTGGGGTGTATAGTCTAAATCCTCAGGATTACTTCCATTTACCACATTTATTTTACTGATAGATGCAGCTGTATGATTGATTTCGATTACTTCTAAGCTATCTTCAGTATTGCTCTTATACTGTTTCTGTATTTCATAAAGTTCCGAAAATGGATAAATCCCAAATGTTGTAGAACAACCAACGGCTTCAATTTCCGGTTGCCTTGAAAGTTCATTCATGTAATCAGGATTATTGTCCTCTATTCTTAAAATAACGGTATTATCTGCGCCATTACTGAAAAATTCATCGACTGATCTGTATACGTAATCATGACCAACTCGGATCATCGTAGAAAAAATAATTAACATTATACTGATTATTAATAAAAGCGTGGTCATAAATGATTGTCGAAGATAATTAATGATCGAATCAATAGCAAATCTAAATATCATATTTATTTTTCCTCTCTAATTACAGAGACAGGGGTTATTTTTGACACCTCGCTCATTAAATTTATAGCACATAAGACTCCTATCAGGATCGTGCCAATAAATATGCCGCAGAACTTAATAATAAAATATTTATCAAAAAACGAAAGATTACCAAACACCAAGCAATATACAGCTTCTAAAGCCATTGAAGCGATAATTGCGGGTATAGAAAGTTTAACTATGTCTTTTATCAATAATTCAAAAATAACAAAGTTATTGTAACCAAAGGCTTTTCTGATAGCCATCTCTTTTCTTCTGCTTGAAATCCAAAGGAATGATAGGCTAAAGCAAGTGAATAACGAAAATACCAAACAAACTGTAATAAATATTTTATTATAGAAACGATACCAATAATTTTGGTAATCGCTGCCACCATATTGTTGTTTATACGTTTGGCAATCTACTGAAAAATTCTTCATTTCTGTAGTAAATTTACTTTTCGCAGTATCGATTGAATTATCACTATATAATTTTACTACAATACTAAATGATGAGAATGTATTACATATCTGATTATTTAGATATTGTTTTAAATCTTTTCCGCATTCATTATACATAAATGTAATAGAATAGTCAATTCCCGCAGCGTTATTATTTTTGTAGACTCCTTGTATCGGAACATCAATACCAGCAACATTAAGCGATTTGCCTACATGATCTTCAGATAATTCTATAACACTTTCTCCAACCACAAGCCGATAATCATTCGGATTAGAAGTATTGGTATCTGTAAGCTGTAATTTATAATCATCGTTAGTATTAATTACAATTTCGGGGAACATATCATCAATTTGATTGTTCACACAAACCCCGACCTTGCATATACTTGTGTTACAATCTAAATCCTCTAAGCAATTTATAATATTATTAACAAGAGTATAGATTTCATCTTGTGAAGGCTTCTCCTTACCATTATACTTTAGTCGATACTGTATGCTCTCAGAATAATTATTGATACTTTGATTTTCTTTTTCAATTTTGCTTGTTATATCAATCGTATTGATCAAGACAAATGATGATATTACTAACCCTATTATGAATATAATTTCACTTAACCCCAAACGTTTAATTATAGATTTTTCTTTCATTTTATCACCTATAAATAACAATATAAAAATGAGATGACATTGCGAATATTATTACAATGTCATCTCACAGTTAGCTCAATCAAAAGTTAGCTTAATCGAAAGCTTCGGAAATTGTTGATTCACTGCTTCCACAGTGAATTGTCATTCTTGCTTCTGATCCACCATAGCCGCACGAAACCTTATTACCTGATACAGAACGTCTAGTATCATACAGATACTTTTTACTGAGTGTTTTAGTATCTGTGCCTGGTTCAACATACACTTCTTTTGCAGCCTTATCCACATTATATGCATCGGAACCGTATAAATAACCATTGTACCATACTTTGTCTGTAATAACATTAGGTCCTTCTACACCGGTTACCCAACCATCAAGATAAACATTACCATCGGACACAGTTCCTTCAGCTGCGTAAGCTACTACAGATGAAACTATGGTAGCACACATAGCAAGAGAAACAACGAATGCAATTCTTTTAAGTTTCATTTTTTATCCTTCTTTCCAATTAATCATCCAAAATCTAAAATATACCGCGCTAATAATCAGATTTGATACGCAAGTATAAGTGATTATATTTTGGAGTTTTATTATATAATTATATCGAAAATGATATAATCTTTATAGCATACTGTTTACCGAAATCGCGCGCTTTCATAAACAGAAACTATCATATTGATAAAATGGAAGTAAATCCGTTTGAAAAATTATTAACAAATAATCACGATAAAATGAAGTAAGTAATCAAATTGTCACTCGAATAAATTATCGTTATGGATTAATCATCGGTATTAACTTCAATTTCCAGTTTATATTTTATCACAAAACAACTTATTTGAAAAGTGTTTGGACACGAAATGTAATCTTCTTTCATTAACGGCAAATATGTTTATATAATATCCAGATTTTGTTCCTTTTCTGTTCATTTTAATGTAAATATAATATCATTTATAGAACAATTAAACATATTGGTAGTAAAGCTTTTTCAGCATTGTATCCGTGCCTAATGCTTCTCCGATATATTTTACAATCACTGTTGATTTTAGAACGTCGAAGAGAGACTATAAATAATTTTTATCAGCCGCAATATTCTGCTATAATTCTAATATAGAAACAAAAATTTCAAGAAAAGCGAGGATAAAATAATGAGTAACAGAAAGAAAATAACAGATTTCCTCAGTCGTCTGCTAGAAGCAGAAAAATTTACAGGCATGGGTAAATACTGGGGAAAAGAAGTTGTAATTGATTACGGGACAGAAGATATTAGAAGGATAGACTATATGGAATTCGTTCCTGTTAGCCAACTTAGTATAGATGGAATAGAAAAAGGCGAATTTAAAGGATATGAGATCAAATCCTGCAAAGCCGATTTTAAATCAGGCTCTGGTCAAAATTACTTTTGTGAATACAATTATCTTGTAATGACCATGCAGACTTACAAAGAACTAAATGATCTTCCTCACGAAATCGGAGTTCTGGTTTCGATTCCGAAAGATCCTACCAAACCTAATAAAGAAGCTATGCTGGATGAGTTTGATGCCCCCCCACTCCCCTTCCGGAAGATTATAATATAGATAATTGGCGGCTCGTATCAGTTAAAAATGCTATGCAGACATACAGAAAGAAAATATTCTTGTCGAACCGCATTTTAAGTGGTGTGGTAAAGGTATAGTCAGATTGTAAAATATCATCCTTCCTTGAACAATGCATACCTAGGACGGATGATTTATTGCAGTTATAATTAAAAACAGAAGTGTATAGTACGATAATATAAAAATATATTGACAAATTCTCGTCATCATGGTATAATACAACCGTATATTGCAATATATCAAACTATTTTTAAGAGGAATAATATTTATGATTAAATTACCAATATTAAAAACAACTAGTGCGCTGCTTGCTTCGGTTGTACTTTGTACCACTGTTGCAGCAATTAAACCGCCTGTAACCGCTTCAGCGGCATCAATAGATTTTATTACCGATACTAATAATAACGGTGCTTTGAATATTGATGAAAGCCAGATCAAGGTTTCTTCCAGAAGCTACTATAATACTGGTGCAAGTTTTTCTATGGTGGTAAGCGACAACGTTATTCAAACTAAGAATTCCGAGAACTATCTTCCGATTCTCGACAGACGGAAAATTACTATCCGTGTGACCGGTACTGAGAGCCCAAGTGATATTCTTGATCGCCTGACGAATATTGATTTGAATGCAACTTTCTCCTATGAAGGAAAAACGGGTTTTTCCCGTGCATTCTCCAATCCGCAGGTCAGTTACTACGGAATGGTAAACGGAAGAAAATGCTACGAACTTACTTATGAACTCATGTCTTATGGGAGCAAGTTTTCGTTCAATCTGGATAAGATTAATTTTATGGGCACCTTGTCCTGCGTTTATGCAGATATGTCTCCAATGAATAACGGCATTTCATACACGATCTACACGGTTGACTCTCCCGGCGAAGATGTTATTATCAGCCTGAGAAATGACAGTTCTATTCCATATAAGAATATTGAAGCTTGGGGCAAGAGACTTTGCTTGCTTGCAAACTCGCTGAGTCAAATGACTGGTGTCAAACGTGATCAGCTTTTTGTTGCATATGATGTACCTGATGTAGGGTTACGTGCTTCTGAAACTGCGTATATTCATTCTGATCAAAGTTCACGGAATGCAATCGCAGTTACAAACGCTGAATTTACTGACTATGATCTGAAACGTCTGAGATCAGATAAAAATGAACTCGTCTGGGGTCTGATCCATGAGATCTCGCACTGCTATTGCTGTAAATCTTCATCGCACTTCAATGATCACTATAATTTTGTCGCAAATGGTTTGTGGGATGACTATGTTACCAACTTAAGAGGTCTGACTGCAATGCAAAATTGTGATAATCTCAGGCAAACTAGTGTATACTATGAACCAGACGGTTCATCTAAGTCATATTGTTTCCGTTATAATTCAATCACAGATAATCTTCATTCTTCGGATTTAAGGTATCAATTTATGCAAAAAATGGGCGTTCTTGCAAATAAAAAATACGGCAATCAAACTGGATGGGAAAAGTTGGAAGAGTATTTTGCGGCTAAAACTGACTATAACTGCAAAACCACTGAGAATAAGCGTGTCGCAAAAGCCGTCAACGAATTGCTGGGAACGAATTATTCTCTGTATGATGAGAACTATTTAATGTTTGTTAATTCTTTCCGTACACTATATCTTCTCACAAACGGTAAGTATTACGGCATTATATATACTAACGAAATTAATGACTTTAAAAATTTCCTTACAAAGAACTTCGGCGATGATTATCTACGTAAGGTAGCAAATTCTTTTTCTTTCAAGCTTGATTAACAACAAAATCAGCAAAGCACAGACACTCGACTCGACGTGTGTCTGTGCTTTTTCATGTATCGGAACATCCTTCAATGATCATTCCGACAGAATATCTCTTTAACTGATGGATAAACGAAAACAGTCACCAGGTATGTTTCCGTTTTACAAATAAAGGTTGCGAATAGCATTAGCGTAGCCTAAAACATAAAAACCTGACTCGCTGAAATCAAGCGGATATCATGCCGTCGGTATAAATGATGATAGGCATGATAGGACTTTGTCATATAAAAAACACAGCCCCATCCATTAATAGGATAGGACTGTGTAATCAATTTTTTTACCAGGTTCATTGAGCTCGTTCAGCACCTCTTCAGACAGACGACGGCACAAACGGAATCTTGTCTTCATATCCGGGCAGACCGATGAAATACTGATAGTACGGGTTTTCTCTGATCTGTTCGACCAGTTCCTCATCAGGATAGTGATATTGCTTCTGAATCAGCAGCGAACCGAGTGCCATGCGCAGGGGCTTTGCAGGCATACCGGTATGGCTCGGAAACAGCTTCGCATACTCAGCCTCGATCGTTTCCCACGGAATCATTGCTGCTTTCTTCACCCAGCGGCTGATTGAAATCGGTAAATGAAATCTGCTTTTCTCTCTTGAACTTATACATGGCATCCTCCAAAGTGCAAGCTTTTTTCTCGTTTTCCGGCTTTTTCCTTGCACTTCTATTATACCATGTTTTATCGCTTTTGTCGATACTACGAGGTTTTTATTTGAATTGAGGAGAGACTAATTATATCATACTTTGCAAAAAAAGACAAGCAAATCTCGAAATTTCTTTGCTTGTCTTTTAAAATATTTTTTTGCAAGTGGCAAACTCGGAGAGAAAAGCACTTGCATTCTGCGGTTCTTACAGTGGCAGAGACAGTGATAAGGCAGCTGAAACAGGTCTTGTACCCGTTGCGACAGATGGCTCTGTTACATTTGAGCAGGCAAAGCTCGTTTTCGTCTGTGAAAAGGCATACGTTCAGCAGATGACAGCCGACAGCTTCGTCAATAAAGACATTATCGAGGCTAATTACGCCGCAGGGGATTACCATGTGCAGTATATCGGCATAATCAGGAAAGTATATGTAAAGTAAATCGCTTGATATATTTTATATGACAAGTCGTATTACTTGATAGATCGACTGTTTTTCTATCACTTTTCTGTCAGCAAAATTTTTTCTGTTATTCGAATTTACCTATTGAAAAAATCCAAAAAATATGTTATAACCCGAGTTTGCCACTTAAAAAGCCATCAACCCACGATAAAACCAAGGGTTGATGGCTAAAATTTTATAATAATTAGTCTCTCCTCATCAAGGCATAATTTCAAGAGCACCGCCGAAGGCCATATGACAGCTCGAAATTCAGCAAAAAATGAATGAATAAGGCGCAAAAGCATCGCCACAAGACGGTCGATGTTCATTGCAATGATGCTGAGAACAATCGATGCTTTTGTTGTAT
>ODAI013120588.1_pt1 | contig 32713 bp, 31 predicted proteins | sample 1539321 | NCBI WGS metagenome assembly ODAI01 (sample SAMN02144231, study PRJEB22623) | gut metagenome | biome: sheep rumen | host: Ovis aries | place: New Zealand
AGTATCACGGCACTGCGCCTTCGGCTTGTACCGTGTTATTAATAGTCTCACCCCTTCTGGGTGATTTATAGAAGTCCCCTTTACTATTTGCTGCCCTTTTTGGCCTTGCGTTCAGGGATGGGCTGCACGTTGGCGCGGGCCACTTTGATTTGGGTGCCTTGGGCTATCTGCAGGGTGATGTGGCTGGGGGGGTTGTTGACCACCGTGCCGTGGATGCCTCCTGCGGTCATCACTTCGTCGCCGGGCTTGAGGCTGTCGCGATATTCGGCCTCTTTCTTGGCCTGCTGGCTTTGGGGGCGGATGAGGAAAAAGTAGAAAACGGCAATCATTGCCACAATCATGATTACGGTTTTCCAACCGTTGGTAATGTCTAGTAGTATCATCTTTTATTACAATTTTTTTTCGTTTTGTGCGTTATTATGTCTGAGTTGTGCTTAAATAAGCAATAAAATATTATAACGCAACAGATGGTAAATTATTGTGAACTTTTTTGGTCTTTTTTCAAAATAGGCACTTTCACCCTCGGTGGAGGCTATGCCATGATACCGCTCATGGAGCGCGAACTGGTGGACCGGCACCGCTGGCTCACTCAGCAGGATTTCCTCGACCAGGTGGCTCTCTCTCAGTCCATGCCGGGCGTGCTGGCCGTCAACATGGCTACCGGTGTGGGCTATCGCCTTAGGGGGCTGCGCGGCTCCATTGTTGCCGTCGTTGCCAACATCATGATGCCCATTTTTTTCATTATCACCCTCGCCATGCTCTATCGCTATTTCAAAGGCAACCCCTATGTGGAGCATTTTTTCATGGGAGTTCGACCTGCCGCCGTGGCCCTCATTGCCGCGCCGGTATTCCGTCTGGCCCGCACCGCCGGCATCGGTTGGCGGACGGCATGGATTCCGTTGCTCTCCACGCTGCTCATCTGGGCTTTGGGGGTTAATCCCATCTTTGTTATCTTGGCGGCGGTGGTGCTGGGCGTAATTTTTAAACTAAAAACTAAGAAGTGATTTTTCTCGAACTCTTTTGGTCTTTTCTCAAGATAGGCCTCTTCACTTTCGGGGGTGGGGCGGCCATGGTGGCCCTCATCCAGAACGAGGTCACTGTTCATCACCACTGGCTCACCACTCAGGAGTACACCGACATTCTGGCCGTTTCCCAGATGACACCCGGCCCCATCGGCATCAATACTGCCACCTATACGGGCTACACCGCAGTGCTCAATGCCGGTTATTCCCCTTTGTTGGCGGTGGCTGGGTCGCTGCTGGCCTCGCTGGCCGTCATTCTGCTGCCTGTGGTGCTGATGATTTTGGCGGTGCGTTTTTTGCAGCGCTACCGCGACAACCGCTATGTGGGCTCTGTGCTCACAATGCTGCGCCTCGTGGTCGTAGGAGTCATAGCCGCCGCTGCCTTGCAATTGGCCACGGCCGAAAGTTTCGGCACCCCTGCCTTCAGCCTCCATTTCATTGCCAGTCTGGTTATCTTTGTGGCGGTGCTGGTGCTGTCGTTGATGAAGAAAAACCCTATCTGGCTGATGTTGGGGGCAGGGGTGGCAGGCTTGCTGCTTTACGGATTGACTTAAGTTGCTCCCAAAACTTCGGAAACGACTTGCTCACCACGGCTGGGTTCTCGATGGTGATGCCGGGAAAGCGTAGCGACAGAATGCCAAAAGCCATGGCAATGCGGTGGTCGGCATGGTCGCACACAGGATCTGTGGGGTGCAGCTCCGATGGGCTGATGACTGCCACGCGGTTGGAAAATGTCATGCGTCCCCCCATGCGCCGCAATTCTGTCTGTAGGGCTTGCAGACGGTCCGATTCTTTATATCGCAGGTTTTTCGCCCCTTTGAGCCTTGCATGGATGCCCAGTGCGGCACAAGTCACTGCCACGGCCGGCACTAAGTCGGGATAATCCAAAAAGTTGTATTCAAATTCCTCTTCGTGCGTCCCCGTGCCCTCTATGGTGATCGAGTGGGAGTTGGGGTGATAGGGCGACCGCACTTCGCGTGTCTTCACGCCGAAATGGGCGAAAAGCTCCGCCACGATGCTGTCCCCTTGGCAGGAGTTGAGCGACAGCCCCTGTATGCGCATCCGCAGCCCTGGCACCAGTGCTGCCGCGGCATAGATGTATGAGGCCGCCGTCCAGTCGCGCTCTATCTCCACCACTTTGTGCTGTCGGCGCGGGTCGGGCTTCAGCGGCTCCACGCGATAGACACGGTGGTTGGCACTCACACTCGACTCTATGCCTGCCTGCCGCAGGATGGCACGGGTCATTTCGATATAGGGTCGCGAAGAGGCACGCCCTGTCAGGGTCAGCGTAATGCCGTTGGCCAGCCGGGGCCCTACTAGCATCATAGCACTCACAAATTGGCTGCTCGACACTGGGTCTATCTCGGCCATCTTGTGGTCGGGTGTGCAACCCTCGATGTCCACTGGCAGAAACCCTTCCTCTCCCGTGCACTCCACTTGGCATCCCAGTCCCCGCAGACATTCAATCAACGGGGCCATTGGTCGCTGCCTCAGGCGGTCGTCGCCCGTCAGTGTGTGCCTTCCGGGGGTCAGTGCCAGCAACGCCATCATAAAGCGGGCCACTGTGCCGGCATTGTGGCAGTAGTAGTGTTCCGAACGCCCGTTCTTCAGTTGCAGCAGCAGGGTCTGCAGCAGCTGTGTGTCGTCGGCGGTGGAGAGATTGCGTAAGATGAAAGGACAACCCGCCACATGGTTCAGCACCAGCCATCGGTTGCTTATGCTTTTTGAGGCGGGCAGGGCAATGTGCAGGTCGTTGGTGGTCATAGCTCTATGTCGTATTCCTTTATCTTGCGGTAGAGGGGGCGCTCACTGATGTGCAGTTCCTTGGCGGCGGCGGTACGTTTGCCTCCGTGTCGTTCCAAGGCCAACCGTATGGCCCGTTTTTCGCGCTCTTCCAGGGCCAGCGGCTCGTCCTCCACCACTTCTGAGTCTTGGAAATACTCCTCTTCTGAGGGGTCGCCCTGAGCGGCAGGATGAATTACCTGAAGTTCTCCAGCCGGGGCGGCATGGGGCGACTCTATCAGGGGGTATTCGGTTGTGCCTTTTGTCGCGATGGGGGAGGGCTTTGGGTGGCCTTCGCCTACGGGCAGCCCTTGGGCCAGTTGCGTAACCGCCTGCCGCAGTTCGTTAATCTCGCCTCGCAGCTCGTTTATCATCTGTCCCATCGAGAGGGCTTTCAGCAGCAGTTCGCGGTCGGTGATGGTGCTGCCATCGCTGCCAGTGTTGGTTCCGCTGTAAAGGGCGGGCATTTTCTCCTCTGGCACATAGCTCATATAGTTCTCCAGTATGGCGCGGCTGATGTTGCGCTCCGTCTCCACCACGGCCACCTGCTCGGTGACGTTCTTCAGCTCGCGGATGTTGCCGTACCAAGGGTAGTTCATCAGATACTCGCGCCCGTCCTCGGTCAGGAAAATGGGCGGCATGTGGTACTTCTCCGCCACGTCGCTGCTGAATTTGCGAAACAGCAGTGGTATGTCCTCTTTGCGCTCGCGCAGAGGCGGTATGGCAATGGAAATTTGCTGTAGGCGGTAATAGAGGTCCTCACGGAAACGTCCGCTCCGGACCGCCGCCACCAGATCCACATTGGTGGCCGCCACCACCCGCACGTTCACCTTCAGGGCCGTGGAAGACCCTACGGGTATTATCTCGCCGTTCTCCAGCACGCGCAGCAGTTTCACCTGCATCGAAAGGGGCAGCTCGCCTATCTCGTCCAGAAAGATGGTGCCCCCGTCGGCCTCTTCAAAATAGCCCTTGCGGTTGCGGTCGGCTCCGGTGAAAGCCCCTTTCACGTGGCCGAACAGTTCGCTCTCGATGGTTCCTTCGGGTATGGCGCCACAGTTCACCGACACCAGCCCCTTGCCTTGTTTGGCATGTTTGCGAAGGCTGTTCTCGTGGATGATGCGCGAGAATACGTCCTTGCCCACTCCGCTCTCACCGTTGATGAGAATGCTCAGGTCCGTCGGGGCCACCTGTATGGCTTTGTGCAGGGCCATGAGCAGCTTGGGGTCGTTGCCAATGATGCCGTATCGTAATTTTAATGTGTTTATATCCATATTGTTGTATCTTTCTTTCAACTATACTATCACCCTGTTCAGTTTCTCGCACAGGGCCTTCCTCACCTCTATCAGTTGCTGCCGTTCGGCCAGCAGTAAGTCCGTGTCCTCTTGGCTCTTGCACTCTCTAATCTTGAAGCCGTTGGCCTCCAACATTTGGTCCACCTTCTTCTGCTTGAAAGTCAAGATGGACTGGTCTAGGTCTTCCCTCAGGTGTGTTTCGATATGCGGCACGGTGATGTGTTTCTTTTCGTACCATTGCTTGCTGACCGTGTAGGAGTTTATCATCAGCGACAGGGCTGTGTTGCGCACCATGTTGTCCTCGTGCATGGCAAACAGGTTGGCGTCGGGCAGTGGTTGACCGCCCTCTACAGCTTGGCTGAAAAGGTCGAAAATGCTCTGGTAGACCGGATTGTCAAACTTCAACTCGTCGCTGCAAACCTCGTCCACTATCACCTCTGCAATGGTTGCCTCCACCATCTCGCTCTCCCCCTGTTGGTTCAGCGTATCTATCATCACTTTGCGGTTGCCGAAGTTCAGCAGCAGCGATACAAGTTGCTTCTCCTGTGCTTCGGCGGTCCCCGCTGTGGGCAGAATCTGAGGGGGAGCCGTGAAGCCTGTGGACACCGGTGCCGTGCCGTAGTCCTCTGCCTCTGGCATCAGGGGTGGGGGCACGCCGGGGTCTTGCCCCTGGGGGTGTCCTTCCGCGGCGGCCTGCTGCTGTTGGCGGCGGTTCTCTTCCTTCCATGCCTTCTGCGCGTTGCCCGCCATGGTCTTGGCCAGTTCCTGTGTCAGCACCTGCTCGGACATGTGCAGCTTAAAAGCCGTCTCGTTGATATATTCTTGCCGCTCCAGCATGTCCGGCACCAGTGCAATGGTCTGCACTATCTCTTTCAGCACCTCCGTCTTGCGTATGGGGTCGTTCTGCACGTCGTCCAGCAACACGCGGCTCTTAAACTTCACAAAATTTTCCTCGTGGGTGGCTAGGTATTCCTGTAGCTGGGTGGAGCCGTATTTCTGTGCATAGCTGTCGGGGTCCTCCCCATCGGGGAAGAGCACCACGCGCACGTGCATCCCTTCCTCAAACAGCAGATTCACCGCGCGCAACGCTGCCTTGATGCCTGCCGAGTCGCCGTCGTAGAGCACCGTCACGTTTGGCGTGTAGCGTTTGATGAGCCTTATCTGCTCGTTGGTCAGTGATGTGCCGCATGAGGCTACCGTGTTGCACACCCCGCTCTGGTGCATCGACACCACGTCCACATTTCCCTCTACAAGATAGCATTTATTGGCCTTGCTGATGGCGTTCTTCGCTTGAAAGAGGCCGTAAAGAATTTGGCTCTTGTTGTATATCTCTGAGTCGGGCGAGTTCACATACTTTGCTGCCTGCTTTTCTTTCGAAAGCACGCGTCCGCTGAAGCCCATCACGCGGCCTGAGATACTAAAAATGGGGAACATCACCCGCCCGCGGAAACGGTCGTAGCACTTCCCCTCCTCCTTAAAGATGGTCAGACCCGTCTTTTCCAGCACCTGGTCGGAGTAGCCGTTGCGGCGGGCGTGGTCCGTAAAGTCGCTCCACTCATCTTTGCAGTAGCCCAGCCCAAAAGTCTTGATAATCTCGTCGCTCATGCCGCGCTGGTGGAAATAGCTCAACCCTATGGCACGTCCCAGTTCGTCGTTGTACAGCAGGTCGGCAAAATACTTCTGCGCAAACTCGCTCACGTGGAACAGTCCGTCGCGCTCGTTTTGGCGCTCCTTCTGTTCCTCGGTCATCTCCTCCTCCTCAATCTGTATGTTGTACTTGCGGGCCAGGTAGCGCAGCGCCTCGGGATAGCTGTAGTGCTCGTGCTCCATCAGGAACCCCACCGCGTTGCCCGACTTGCCGCAGCCGAAACACTTAAAAATGCCCTTGCTTGGCGAGACATAGAACGACGGCGTCTTCTCGTTGTGGAACGGACAGCAGCCAATGTGGTTCGCGCCCCGTTTTTTGAGCGACACGAATTCGCCAATCACATCCTCGATGTGGGTGGCGTCCATAATGCGGTCTATCGTTTCTTTATTAATCATCTGTCTCTGTTCATTTTCAAGTTGTGAGCCATCTGGCTTTCGGTCTGCAAAGATACAAAATTATTCTGACATTTTGGCAGTATTTATTTACCTTTCGTCCCTTTTGTTCCTTTGTGGTGCAGCTTTGGCAAACTGTTTCTATCGGTTTTGGCATCGATAATCTAGTGCATGGAAGTTGCAAAAGTTCTTTGCTTCCTTGTCTCTAGGAACACATGGTTATGCACAGTTACAAAAATTCCCGATAAATTCCGTACGGTAACGATTTCTTTTTAGTCCCTCAGGAATGACCTCCTACGGCGTCCCGTAGGGACGCAAATTAACGACCTTTGAGGCCCAACCGTTCGGACGGCATGCCTCATCTGACGTAACTCGTTGATTTCTTCAAATGCTAGGCTTTTAACCTTGTTCAGGTTCTGTCACAGTCTGTGGCCTTGCGCACCGTCTTATTTTAGGGGTTGGATGGGACCGAAGTGTGAGGTGCCGAGAAGTTTAAAGAGGGCTTTGAGACGAGAACGGAGCCGGTTTCTGCGCATGACGGCAGGGTCAACTTGGGTGGTGGCGGTTGGGACGAAGGGGTGGCCGAGGTGGGTGAGGTGGCTGCGGAAGGTGGAGTTGGTGATGCCCCACTTGAGGAGGAACTGGAAGTTGCCGTCATTTTTGCGGATGCGGCCGGTGGTCTTGGTTTCGAAATGGTAGGCGCGGCAGTTGCCGAGGCCCTTGAAATGGCGCACGCCGACCATCCAGAGTTTGGCGGTGAGGTCGGGGTCGCTGTACATGCCGGGGGTGTACTCGATGCTGTAGCCGCCGACGAGGTCCCAGAGGTCGCGGTGGAGAAGGTTGGGAGGCCAGGTGGCACCAGCCCAGTCGGCTTTGGGATAGTTCATGTATTCGCGCAGGAGGCGTTCTTCCTGAAAGGTTTCGACGGTGTCGCCATAGTCGGCCAGGATGCCCACGTCTAGGGGGCTGTGGGGCTGTATCATGGTGCCGCTGAGGAAGAAACGGTTGTCGGGCAGGTGCTCGATTTCTTCTATCAGGGCTGTGTCCCAGCCAGGTAGGAGGTACATGTCGTCGTTGAGGTAGAAGATGTAGTCGCATTGCACTCGGCTGCGCATGGCGTTCATAGCGAGGCAGACACCGATGTTCTCGGGGCTGTAGGTGTAGTCGAGCCCTTGGGAGCGAACCCAGTCGAGGGTGCCGTCGGTGCCTTGGTTGACATGGACGATGATTTGATGGGGGTAGGCGGAGTTCTTGCGGATGCTTGCGACGCAGAGTTGGAGGAAGGGAAGGTTGTTCCAGGTGGGAATGAGGATGGAGAATTTGGGTTGCATAGGCGAGGGGTGTTAGGTTTTCTTTTTGAGCCAGGTGAGTTGTTTTTTGGCGTAGTGCCAGGTGTTGAGGCGAATGGTGTCGGCCACTTGCTGGCATTGGCTTTGGCTGAGGGGAAAGGGCTCTCCGGCAGGCTGCCAAAGTGCGAAGAATTCTTTGTAGCCCACGGTGTTGAGGGTGTTGAGGTGTCGTAGGGGGTAAAGGTTGCGGGCTTCGGCTTCGAGGCCTTGCTGCATCATGAGGTCGACACGGCGGTCGATGCGTTGGCGCAGCTGGTCGCGGTCGCGCTGGAGGACTTCTACGGTGGTTTGAAACGGTCGTGGACGGGGGGGCTGGCTGACGAGCTGGCTGTAGGGAATGCCCGCGGTGAGGGTTACCTCTAAGGCCCGCTGGATGCGCACGCCGTTGGCGAGGTCGACTTGGGCGTAGTAGTCGGGGTCGAACTTCTGGAGCATGGCACGGAGGCTGGCGACACCTTCTGTGCGGAGCTTTTGCTGGAGTTCTTCGCGGAGGCCCGGGGCTGGGTCGGGGAGGACAGCGATGCCCATGCGGAGGGCTTCGACGTAAAGGCCGCTCCCTCCCACGGCAATAACGGTGTCGTGGGTTTGGAAGAGTTGCTGGAGAAGGGCGAGGGCTTCCTGTTCGTAGGCGAAGACGTTGTAGGGGTCGGTCACGGAGCGGCAGGCGATGAAGTGATGGGGGACGGCGGCGAGTTCTTGTTCCGAGGGACGGGCCACTCCGATGTTGAGCTCCTGGTAGAACTGGCGCGAGTCGTAGGAGAGTATCTCGGTGCCGAGCTGCTGGGCGAGTTCAATGGCTCGGGCGGTCTTGCCCGAGGCGGTGGGGCCTAGTATAAAGTGGAGACGCTTGATAGTTAATAATTAACAGTTGATGTGATATTTCTGGGTTCTGGGTGACAGCCGTTTCATAGTGCACTGTACATTGTTCACTGTGCACTCTCGACGGGGTGGAGGCCAAGTTCGGCGGCTTTTTCCAACATCATCTGCCAGGCGGCATCGCGGTCGTTGGGGATGAGACCGTCGAGGATGGCATCTTTGATGGCATCTTTGATGGTACCGATTTCGCGGCAGGGGGGGATGCCGAAGGTGCGCATGATGTCTTCGCCGCTGACGGGGGGCTGGAAGTTGCGGATGCGGTCTTTCTCTTCCAGTTCGACCAACTTTTTGCGGACGATTTGGAAGTTTTTCATGTAGCGGCGCACCTTCTCTTCGTTCTTGCTGGTGATGTCGGCTTCGCAGAGGGCCATGAGGTCGTCTATGTCGTCACCGGCATCAAAAAGGAGTCGGCGGACGGCGGAGTCGGTCACTTCGTCTTCGGCCAGGATGATGGGGCGGAGGTGGAGGAGGACCAGCTTTTCGACGTATTTCATCTTGCTGTCGAGGGGCAGGCGGAGGCGGGTGAAGATTTTTTTGACCATCTTGCTGCCGCGGACTTCGTGACCGTGGAAAGTCCAGCCCAGTTTGGGGTCGTAGCGTTTGGTAGCAGGTTTGCCAATGTCGTGGAGCAAGGCAGCCCAGCGCAGCCAGAGGTCGTCGGAGTGGGCGGCGACGTGGTCGGCCACTTCAAGGGTGTGGAAGAAGTTGTCTTTGTGGCCTCGGCCATCGACCATTTCTACTCCTTTGAGGTTGCTGAACTCGGGGAAGATGAGTCTCAACAGGCCCGATTTCTCCAGCAGTTTGAACCCTACGGAGGGCTTGGGTGAGAGGACTATCTTGTTGAGCTCGGTGGTGATGCGCTCCATGGAGACAATCTTGATGCGGTCGGCGTTGCGCTGGATGGCCTCGAAGGTGGAGTCTTGAATGTAAAAACCCAGCTGGGAGGCAAAGCGGATGGCACGCATCATGCGGAGGGGGTCGTCGCTGAAGGTGATGTCGGGGTCGAGAGGGGTGCGGATAAGTCCATTGTCGAGGTCGCGGATGCCGCCAAAGGGGTCCACGAGGGTGCCAAAGGAGTCGTGGTTGAGGGAGACGGCCATGGCGTTGATGGTGAAGTCTCGCCGGTTTTGGTCGTCTTCGAGGGTGCCGGTCTCGACATGTGGTTTGCGGCTGTCGTGGCTGTAGCTTTCGCGCCGGGCTCCGACGAATTCTATCTGCCAGGTTTCGCCACCGTGGTGGTACTGGAAAGCGGCGGTGCCAAAGGTTTTGAAAACGGTGACTTCGATGGTGGGACTGATGGAGTGGGCGGTGGCTTTGGCCAGTTCGATGCCGTTGCCGACACAGACGATGTCGATGTCGGTGCAGTGGCGCTGGAGAAAGTAGTCGCGCACCACGCCGCCCACGGCAAAGGCACTGACACCCAGCTGGTCGGCGGCTTGGCCGACGATTTTGTATATGGGATTGTCGAGTAGGACGTCCACTATTTTTTAGTTGATAGTTATGAGTTAATGGTCAATAGTTGCGGGGCACTATTTTTTTGTGTATTCTTTCTTCTGGAGGGGGTTGCCCTCTTTATCGTAGAATTCCCATGTGCCTACACGGTTGCCTTTCTCGTAGGTGCCTTGGTAGTAGGGAACACCAGTTTCATGGTAGACGACATAGGGGCCATCCTCTATGCCGTCGACAAAGTTGGCCTCGACTTGGATTTTGCCGTTGGGGAAGTAGAAGTAGACTTTGCCTTGGCGCATGTGGTTGCGGAGGCGTTCGGTGCTGCGGACGGTGTAGTTGCTGTAGAACTGGATGACGTCTTGGTTCTCACCGGAGAAGAAAGAGACGGTGGAGGGGGTGCCAAAAAGGCCCATGTCGCTGACCACCACGGAGTCGAGCTTGCCGTCGTAGTAGGGACCGCCATTGCGGTTGAAAAACTGCCAGTGGCTGCCGTAGTCGTGTTTTTGACTGAAGTCGGCCGTGGCAAAAAGCTGGCCGTTGTCCCAGTAATAATTCCAGGTGCCGTCGGGCACTTCGGGTTTGCCGCTGAATGTCTTTTCGAACTGGAGCTGTCCGTTCTGGTAGTACATCTTTTCGCCCACACGGGTGGGGTTCTCTTTCTTGCCTTTCTCCAGGGCTATGAGCATGGGCTCGCCAGTGGGGTAGTATTCGAGCACTTTTTCGCGAACGGGATTGCAGGCGGCCATGAGAAGGGCGGCCATAAAAAGGGGTATGATGGATTTGTGTTTCATGATGAAAGTTAGTTTTTTATTTTGCTCTGAAATAAATGGTGATAGGCACGCCGTGGAAGTCCCACATCTCGCGCAGACGGTTCTCGACAAAGCGTTTGTAGGGGTCGCGGATGTACTGGGGGAGGTTGCAGAAGAAAACGAACTGGGGATAGCGCGTGGGGAGCTGGGTGATGTATTTAATCTTAATCCACTTGCCTTTGACCGACGGTGGGGGATTCTGCTCTTTGACGATGGGTAGCAACAGGTCGTTGAGCTCGCTGGTGGAGATATGGCGGCTGCGGGCCTCGTAGACCTGCTTGGCAGTTTCAAGGACTTTGAAGACACGCTGCTTGTTGAGGACACTGGTGAAGATGATGGGGACGTCGTCGAAGGGGGCTATGCGGCTGCGGATGAGCTGTTCGAACTGCTTGTGGGTGTTGGTTTCCTTCTCGATGAGGTCCCATTTGTTGACCACGACGACCACGCCCTTGTTGTTGCGCTGGATGAGGGAGAAGATGTTCAGGTCCTGCTGTTCCAGCCCTTGGGTGGCATCCAGCATCAGAATGCACACGTCAGCATTCTCGATGGCGCGAACACTGCGCATGACGGAGTAGAACTCAAGGTCTTCACTTACCTTGGACTTCTTGCGCAGACCGGCGGTGTCGACAAAGTTGAAGTCGAAGCCGAACATGTTGTAGCGGGTATAGATGCTGTCGCGGGTGGTGCCGGCAATGGGGGTTACGATGTTGCGATTTTGGCCTGTGATGAGGTTGATGAAAGAACTTTTGCCCACATTGGGACGGCCCACCACGGCGATGCGGGGGAGCCCCTCGGAGTCGTCGTCATCGCCTTGGTCAAAGTCGGCCACCAGCAGGTCCAGCAGGTCGCCGGTGCCGCTGCCAGTCATGCCGGCAATGGGAATGGGGTCGCCCAGCCCCAGGGAGTAAAACTCGGAGAGGGTGGTCATATCCTTGGAGTTGTCGACCTTGTTGGCCACGAGAATTACTTTCTTTGGACAGCGGCGGAGCATCTGGGCTACGTCTTCGTCCATGGGGGTGAGCCCTTCGCGGGCATCGACAAGGAAAAGGATGGTGTCGGCCTCTTCGATGGCCAACTGTACCTGTTTGCGTATCTCGGTTTCAAATTCGTCGTCGCCGCCCATCACATAGCCGCCGGTGTCGATGACGGAGAATTTCTTGCCGTTCCAGTCGGACTTGCCATACTGGCGGTCGCGGGTGACACCTGAGGTTTCGTCCACGATGGCCTGTCGGCTTTCGGTCAGGCGGTTGAAAAGAGTTGACTTGCCTACATTGGGCCGTCCTACAATTGCTACGATATTGCTCATTCTAAAGTGGGTTGTAAGTTGGATTTCTGCTGTTCGGGTTGCTGCTGGGGCTGCTTAGAGGGGTCGGGTTCTTTATTGAGGCCCACCATGTTGATGCCGAACATGACATGGGCGGCTTTGACACGGGTGGGGTTGAAGTCGGAGAGGTACTCAATGGCGGCAAAGAGCTGGAGCCTCTGGCCGGGGCTGAGGGTGAGGGCGCAACCGGGGTTGAGCCACGTGATGTCGTGGCCGTTATAGGAGAAGGAGTTGACCAAGGAGAGCTCCATCCAGTTGAAGAGGTTGAGGTGGGCGGAGAGGGTGTTGTTGCAGGCAAAGTGGCTGAGGTCGGAGGTGTGGTTGTTAAACCATCCGTTGTACCACTGCCCTTGGAACAGGTAGCCCACGCGCAGCAGTTTGCCTATGGAGGCGGACACACCCGCATACATGCGGGTGGGAATGGAATACCAGTAGCCGCTCTCTTCGGTGGTGTAGTCTATCATGGACAGGAGGCTGTCCTTCAAACGGCCGATAAAGGAGGTGTCCACCGTGCCGGCGGTGACCAGGGTGCTGAGGTCTATGCCCTCGAAGGTGATGGAAATGTCTTTCTGTTTGGGCACAATGGCCATGGGGTTCTGCTGCCAGCTGATGCCGGGGCCGAGGTCAACGATGCTGAGGCTGATGTCGAAGAGGGCCAGCTTGAGTTTGGCACCTATGTCAAAGGTAAAGCCCAGGTTTTTCGGCATCATGCCCTTCAGATTGCCGACGTTGAAATCGAAGGTGCCGTCCTCTTTGCGAGAGACGCGTGCAATGCCGGCGGTGTGGAGCAGATAGTCGGTGGTGAGGCGCATGTAGCTCACGTCCTCGGCAGTGGTGAGGTCGATGGCGAGGTTGTCCAAGGAGACGGCCTCAATGCCGTCCAAGACGTTCAGACGGGCACCGACAGTGAGCGGCAGGATAGGCAGCTTGAACGCCCCGCCCACACTCAGGTAGGCATAGGTCTGGCTGCTGAAAATGTCTTTGGCACCAAAGTCAATGTGGCTGTTCTCGCCCATGTTGCCCTCGGTTATGAAGTCGATGAGTCCCAAGGGAACATTGAATGAGTTGAGGGTCCTCATGCCTGCCGCAAAGGTGAAGTGTAGGTTTTCCCCTTTGGTGAAGCCAAAACCCAACAGGTTGACGTCGGTGTTGTGGTAGAAGTTGCATCCTGTGGTTTTCAACTTGGCCAGCACGTCGTTGATGTTCAGCACGGTCACGTCGCGCACTGGGTCATATTTGAACCCCAATTCCTCGTAGGAGAGGGGCATGGAGAGCTGCAGGCTGGTCTTGGCGGTGGTGACGTACCAACCAGACTCTTTGGGGAAGAGGGCGGGATTGTAGGAATTGGACCAGGGCGAGCGGATGGAGTGATAGAAAACCGCATTGTCGGTTATCAGCTGTGCGCGGCTGACCGAGGGCATGACTGTTGCCATGGTGGCCAATACTAGGCTCAGAATCAGAAGGTATAAATGTCTTTTCATGGCAGCCAATTATTTATTGAATGGGGGCATGGGAATTTCGGTCATGTCTACGGGGAGGGTGAAATCGGCATGGGGCGAAAGGACCACATAGGTGCGTATGTCTACGCGGTCGTTGCCAAGCACGGCCACCGTGGGCGAGTTACCTGAGAGGTCGGGGTTTGCCGTGTTGAGGAGGATGTGGTAGACCACCCGCCGGGTCTCGCCCATCTGTTTCAGTTTGCTGAGCGAGATAGGGGTTTTGATGAGGGTTTGGGTGGCACCGGCGGCAATAAAGGTGTTGATGTGCCCCGGCAGGGGTTTCAACGGGGCAGGCCCCACAGAGTACTCCCCGTCGTCTGTGGAGGAGAGAATGGGCTGATCATTGGCATCGAGGAAGGTCACGTCAAAGGCCAGCGCTATCGGCAGCCCGTTGCCCACGGCAAAGGCCAGGTAGCAGCTGTCGTTATTGAGATGCAGGGTGTAATTCTCGCTGCGGAGGGTGTCCTGCTCTATGTTGGCCAGCTGTTCGCCGAGGGAGGAAAGGTCCACATCGAGGGTGTCGGTGTAGGCCATGCCCGAGGTGTAGAAATTCAAGGGCAGCTCCAGCCGTCCATTAAAGTCGGCCATCATACTGTCAACGCCAATATAGTTAATCTGCTCTTGGAAGGTGGAGCCGGGCAGCAGCTGTGAGGGGGGCAGGGTGATGCACATGCGCACCGTGTAGTCCACGCTGTAGGGCTTGTGCTCCGCCACGTCTCTCAGGTTGTACCTGTCCAGCAACTCCAGATGTCGTGTCTCCAGCAGCTCGGTCACTGTCACAGCCTCAGTAGCAATCTGCAGCGGCAGCGTATCGCGGAAGCCGTCCAGACAGTTGATGATCAGCTCTAGCGAGTCGAAGGTCAGGTTTGAACCCTCGGCCAAAATCTCTTGGAACGAACTGTTCACAAAGCCCCGTACATCGGCTGTCAAACTCACTAAAAACTCGTTGATTCTAAAAGTATTGGTGTCATATTCCTGTAACTTCTTGAACAGGTCTAGTTTCTCCGTTCCCTTGATGACATAGTAGCTTCGCACCAGGTCGTCCTTGCTTTCCACGCGGCCACTGACCCCTTTTTCGGCCACCCAGGAAAGCACCGTGTGGTCGTAGTAATCATAGCGGAAATACACTATATCGTCACTGCCTATCCGCACCGTCAGGTTCTGGTTTGTATCCACCATACCCACAATGGTGTTCATGTTGGCCGACATGTGGGCCACGGGAATACCATACAAAGGGTCGAAACTCCCCTCTATGGAAAGGGGGTGCCTCAGTTCGTCAAAATAATCCTTGTTGCAGGCCGTTACCGACAATAGCAACGCCAGCAGCACAAGGCTGATACAGTTGTGTTTCATGGTCGTTTTTATAGTTTTTAGATTTTGCAAAAGTACAAAAAAAAATCGTTTTATTGTGTTTTTTATGTATGCTACCACAATTAAAGTGCTTTTTTTACTATCGCCGTTGCCCCTCCACACAATGTCGAATTATATGGAGGGGTCCTGCTTCTCTGGGATTTTGAACACTCCGCCAATATGGGGCACGCCGCTTTCGGTGGGGGTGGGCTCGGGTTGCGCCACGTTGACGGTCACCTGCTTCATGCCCATGCGTTTGAACAGCAGGGTCAGTTTGGCAACGCCGTTTTCCACGGCATCCTGCATGATGCCGTCGGCCTTGGCGTGGTGCAGTATCATGGCGCGGGCCATGTTCTTGTAGGTGGTCACCTGCTTGTGGTCCCAGTGGCCTTCCTCTTCAAAGGTTTCGAAGTTCGATGGATTGGTGATAACATCCAGCACGATGGGGGCGGGGAGGTCTATTACGATAGAAGTGTCCGATGTGAGCCGAGAGTTCATCTGTGAAAGGTCGAAACCCACGCGCACGGTCCCCTTTACTATGATGGCCAGGTCCTCGCTCTTGAGGAGCTTTTTGCGGTGGGCTACCACCACGGTCTCCTCCTGATAGTTGGCAGTGCAGAATTCCTTAATCTTCTGCACCTCCACCACGGTTTGTGTGATGGTGCGCACTACTCGCTTGTGCTTGGCCTTGTGCTGCAGCGAGAAGATGCCCCACGCCACCAGCAGCACCACTGCCAAGATGATAATTGTGCGCAGCAAATGGCTGGTGCTTTTCATCAGGTTGCCAATGGATTCAAATATATTCTGTCTTGGGCGGTCAGGGTCCTGTGCTGAAGGAGTGGGCGCAGTGGCAGACAGTTCTTGAGGCTCTGGTTCTGCAGGCTCTTCGGCAGCGGGTGAGGTCTCCTCGGTCTGGTCTTGGGGCTCCTCATTTGAGGTATGTTGAGGCTCCTCTGCTGGGGACTGAGTTTCGGTGTCGAGGGTGGTATTTACGCGCTCCTCGTCGGGAGCGTTATCGTTGCTGATTATGGGGTGGTCTTGGTCTTCCATAGTTTTCAGTTATTAGTCAATAGTCGTAGCACTCTGGATGAGGACTTTTATTCGTCAAATAGGATTTCGATGTTTTCGAAGCCGCTGCTGCGTAGCAGCAGGTCGAAGAAATCGCGGGCGTTGGCTTCGGCGTCGGCCAGTATGTTGGCGCGGAGCGACTCATCGTTGCGTATGGCCTCTTCGCCTGCCCGCAGTATTTCGTCATACTCTTTCTGCGTGTAGTTGGACCGCAGGGAGGACACCTTGGAGTAGACCAGTTCTATGTCGTCGGGACGGATGTTCAGGGCCATAATTTGAGGCTCGGGGAGGGTCAGTTTGATTGATTTACCCCTCACCACCACGTCGTCGTCCTCCAGTTTGTCCAGGTCTATGCCGGCCTTGAGGGTGGCCTTTACCGAAAATAGCACCTTCCGCTCGCCGAAGAACTTCCATGTCTCGTCGCTGTTGCGGATAATCTGTCGCACGGTATACTCCACCGTGCCCAGTTCGGCCTTCTGAATCTTGCTTTTGATGTCGCGCTGCTCCTTGTCGCAGCCCATGCAACACAGCAGCAGTGTCAACACCACGGTCAAAAAAGCACCTCTTTTCATAAGTCTTTTTTATTTTTTTAAGATAACGCAGTAGTCTCGATTTTATTGTGTGAATTTTTTGACGGCTACAAAAAATTCACCCTCTATGGCTGAGCAGCCACATGCTATAAACGCAGAGGCTGTGGTGGGAAAAGTCTTGAAAACAGTTGCTTGCGCAGGGCTATTTCCTAATCAGGGCGATGGCCAGATACACAATCAGTGCCACCATGATGAAGTTGTAGGCTTTGGGCCAAATGGCACTGACGATGAGCATCACGCCCAGCAGGGTCATCATCTTGACGATTACCTGCTTGCGCTCTGGCAGGGCACTCAGGGCCAAATTCACTTTGGCCATAAAGTTGTGCCAATTTGTCATCCCTTTCTGCCACCACTGGCTCAGTAGGCCCATTTTCTTGCCGTTGTTGTCCACCGTGTCGGCCTTGATGGTGGGCATTTTCTTCACGCGCACATCGATGGTCTTGTGGTGCTCCTTGCCCTCGGTCTTCACCGTCAGGGTGAGGTGGGTTTTGCCCTTCGAGCGGTTCAGGCGGAACTTCTTGTTGCCGCTGGTTTCCAGCGACATTTCCGAACTGCGGAAGCCGTTGTCAATGGTTAGTTTCACTTCTTCGGCCCCTTCGCACTGCCAGTTTATCTCTACCACGTCGCCCTCAGTCACACTGCGGCGGTCTATTTCAAAAATCATGCGTTGCTTGTTCATACTATTCACCTGTGCAAAATGTGTGCCATGGCATTCTCCGTCGTCGGCCTAGCCTCGCTCCCCCACCACATCCGACCCAAACCCCACCCAGTACAGACTCGTTATAGTAGTGGCCATCAAACATTTGAATTGCTTATGAAAATGGGAGAATGGCCGTGAGGGAAGAAACTTGACCATTGTTTGTCGCGATCTTTGTGAGGTGGAGAATGTGTATAATTCAAATTGTTTGTGTATATTTGCAGCCTATTAGAAATAAACACATATCAATGAAAAAGTTTGTCTTTCTGTTTTTTATAGTGCTGTTGGGCTTCTCGGCAAGGGCGCAGCATACGTTTGTTTATGCCACACGCGACACGGTGGATTTGAAGTTGGACGTATACATGCCCGACCATCCCCGCGCCGATAAGGCCTGTGTGCTCTATATCTTCGGCGGCGGATTTGCCTCCGGCGAGCGCAACAACGAGAGCAGCCAGAAGTGCTGCCAGATGCTGGCCGACCGCGGCTTTGTGGCCGTGGCCATGGACTACAGGCTCTATTTCAAGCATCCGGCAAAGGTGTCGCTGCTGACGGCCTACCATCTTTTCGACACTGCCATCACGTGGGCGGTGGAAGACTGCGCCGAGGCGGTGGCATTCCTGTGGAACAATGCCAAGCAGCTGAACCTCGACCCCACCAAGATGGTGCTGACGGGCAGCAGCGCCGGGGCCATCACGGTGCTGCAGACCGACTACAGCCGTGCCAACGCCCTGCCGGTGGTGGAAAAACTGCCCAAGGAGTTTGTGCCCGCGGCGGTGATAGCCTATGCGGGCGGCATATTCTGCAAGAACAGCCAGTTGGAGTATGCCACGCCGCCTGCTCCGACCTTCCTGAACCATGGCACCATCGACAAGATTGTCAACTATCGCCGTATGCCCGGCTCGCTGAGTATGTCGCTCTTCGGCAGCAGTCGCTTGGCCAGACATTTCGACAGGAAGGGATACAACTACCGCATTGTGCGCTATGAGGACCGCGGGCACGAGGTGGCTGCGGCTCTGACTGCCACGATTGACGAGTTCTGCGCCTTTGTGGAGGCAGTGTTTGCCGGCAAAGTGATGCAGTACGACGCCACCTGCACCGATGCTTTCATCCAAAAGACCAAGTGGTCGGACATGGATCTTTTTGACCTTTACTTTCAAAAGTAGTGTGGTATGAAACGCCTAGCTTTATTGTTGCCCTTACTATGGGCACTGAACAGCTGTGCGCAGAACGATGCCCCCACGGTGACTATTGACGGCAAGAAGGTGCCTCTGCCCCTGGTTTACAAGGACGAAAAACAGCGGGCATATGCGCTTGAGCGCACTTTTGTGGAGAACGAGACCACCTATCTCTATCGCGAGTATGCCTACTACAAGTGCGACACCTGTAGCACCGAGGTGCTGTACAGCTCTTACTACTTTATTCGCCCCAAGGAGCAGAAGGACTACGCTCAGTATCTGCATAAAAACACTTATTGGTTGGACGACGACATTGCCACTCACAAGGAGTATTTTGCCGAGGCCTACCGCTATCTGCGCGAGTCGCGGGCTCCGTTGGAGCGGCAGCAGTTGGACAATGTGCCCCGCTATTGGTATCAGGCAGTGAAGTATCACGGACAGTTCTACCTGAGTGTGGATGCTTTCGAGACTATGGAGCTGACGGACAGCATGGTGATTTACCGCGATATGGAATTGTCTTTGTCGGCTCTGCGCAATTTTTCTAGGCATGGTAGCAGCTATAGCTGGACGGAGGAGCCTGAGTATCTGGAGGGGGCTTATGAGGTCTCCTTGCGGCCTTCTCAAAAGGTGAAAGGGCTGTATGTGGTGTCGGTGAAGCAGCCAGACGGCACGGTGGGACATAGTGTCTGGGTGCCGGAGGAGGCGATACACCATTTCGACTATATCGACTGGAGGAGTACCGACCACATTCCCGAGGGATTGGAGTACGACCAGATTGACTACGACGCTCTTTAGCGGTCGATGGTGACGTAGCGCAGGTCGAGGGCGTTCATGGCGTTGCTGCGCAGGCCGTGGACGTTCTTGTGGGTGAAATGCAACACTTGGTCGTAGTATAGAACTATAATGGGGGCTTCCTGCATAATCAATTTGTCCATCTGGCGGTAGAGACTGATGCGCTCGCCCTCGTCAGTCGTTTGTTTGGCACGCTCGTAGAGGCGGTCGTAGGCAGGACTTTTAAACCGTGTGTAGTTGGAGCCGGCGGGTGTGCGGTTGGGACTGTAGAAGAGTGAGAGGTAGTTCTCGGCATCGGGATAGTCGGCTATCCAGCTGCCGCGGAACCAGCCGCTCTTGCCTTGGGCTATCTGTTCGCGCAGGGCGGCGGGGGCGTTGACATCCACTTTCACTTCTATGCCCAGGAGGCCCAGCTGCTGCTGTATGTACTTACAGAGGTCCAGGTAGTTGCTGGTGGTGGAGAGGGTGATGGTGGGGAGGCCCTGCCCATGGGGATAGCCCGCCTCGGCCAAAAGGGCCAGAGCCCGCTGGGGGTCGTAGCGGTAGCCGTAGTCGGGCACGCTGTCGAAGCCGGGCAGGCCGCAGGGAACAAAGCCGCCCGTGCCGGGCTTGCCGATGCCGTTGCGCAGGTATTTCATCATTTTCTCGCGGTCGAAGCCATAGTTGATGGCCTGCCGGATGCGTTTGTCGCCTAGGGGCGAGGCGGGGCTTTCCATGCGGAAACCCAGGTATTCGGTGTTGAGGAATGGGGTGCTGACCATGTCGATGCGGTCGGCATACTTGGCCTTGAGTTGTCCGGTGCGGGTGAGGATTTCGTCCTTGTAGGCGGCGTCCAATGAGTTCATGAAGTCGAGGTTGCCCTTGACAAATTCCAGGAAGGAGGTCTGCTTGTCCACGATGAAGGTGACCGCCACAGCATCGAGGTAGGGGAGGGGACGGCCCCGGTCGTCGCGCTCGAAGTAGTGCGGGTTGCGGCGCATGACCAGCTTGACATTCTCTTTCCATAGCTGCATGAAGAAGGGACCGGTGCCGCAGGGATGCTGGCGAAAGTCGGTGCCATAATGCTCCACCACCTCATGGGGCACCACGGAGCAGTAGACCATGCCCAGCAGGCTGAGGAAGGGGCTGAAGGGCTGCCGCAGGCGGATGACGAAGGTGGAGTCGTTGGGAGCCGAGAAGTCCTGCACCTCGCTGAAGACCCAACGGCCGGGGGAGGCCACGTCGGGGTCGAGGATGCGGCGGAAACTGTAAAGGAAGTCGGCCGCCACCACGGCTCGGGTGGAGTCGGGTGTGGCAAAGAGTTCGCTCTTGTGGAAATAAATGTCGGGCCGTAGGGTGAAGGTGTAAGTCTTGCCGTCGGGGCTGATGTCCCAATGACGGGCAATGCAGGGCTGGGGTTGTAGGCTCTCGTCGAGGCGTATGAGGCCGTTGTAGAGCTGGGTGCAGGCCCAGGTGAGGGTCTGGTCTTTGGCAAAGGCGGGGTCGAGGGAGGTGATGCCCGCCGACTCGTTGTAGCGGAAGATTTGCTTGTCGCTGTTGTCGGGCATGCGGCACGAAACGGCCAGCAGAAAGCAGGAAAAAAGGATGACGACACTATGCTTCATTGCGGTGCCTTTGCGTGGAGAATCTATGGTTGTGGGCAAAGCTTGAGGGCATGGTGGCGGGCCTGGGCGATGATTTCCTCTTCGCCTTCGACGTGGCGGTGGCGCATAAGGAGGCGGCCGTTGCAAATGACGGTATCCACCGCATCGCCGTGGGCGGCATAGAAGAGGCTGGAGAGGGTGTCGTTGTTGGGGACGAAGGCCATGTTGTTCAGGTCGACAAGCATAAGGTCGGCCAGTTTGCCCACCTCAATCTTTCCGGCATTGATGCCTAGGGCTTTGAAACCGTTCTCTGTGGCCACTGGCAGCAGCTCGGTGGCGGGCAATACGGTGGGGTCTTGCCGTACCCCTTTTTGCAGGTATGACATCAATCGGGCAGCCTCTATCGAGTCGAGGTTGTTGCTGCTGGCACTGCCGTCGGTGCCAAGGGTGACGTTCACTCCTGCTTTGCACAGCTCGGAATAGAGGAACCGACTGCCCGAGCCCAATTTAAGATTTGAAGCGGGATTGTGCACCACGGTAACATGATGGCTCCCCATCAGGGCTATTTCTTCGGGGTCGAGGAAAAGGCTGTGGGCCCCTACAAAACGCCCCTCGGTCAAATCCAGCACCCCCAGTCGCTGTAGAAGCGAATAGGGCCGGCAACCGTACTTCTGCAGACATTCCCGCACCTCGGTTTCGGTCTCGGACATGTGGATGTGGTAGAGGGTGCCATACTTCTGACTCATCTCAGCGCAATGGAGCAGCCCTTTCTCACTGACGGTATAGACCGAATGGGGGGCAATGCTGAGTTGCACCAGTGGACCAGCCCCTTCCACCTCCTCACGAAGCCGTAGGAAGGACTGGTCGGTGAGCTCGTCTCCGTCGCCAAACACATTGAATCCAAGGACACTGCGAAGCCCCATTTCTGCCACAGCCTTGGCCGAAGAGGGCAGACGGAAGTACATGTCGTTGAAGAGGGTGGTGCCACACTTAATCATCTCCAGGCAAGCCAGTTTGGTTCCCCAATAGACGGCTTCGTCGTCCAGGTTTTTTTCGGCTGGCCAGATGCTCTCGTTGAGCCATTGCTGCAAGGGTTGGTCGCTGCCAAGGCCTTTCAGCAGGGTCATGGCGGCATGAGTGTGCATATTGGCAAATGTGGGGAAAGCTGCCAAGTGAGACCCCTCAATGCGTATGGCATTGTTGGGCACAGAAAGACCGCTTCCGATAGCGGCAATATGTTGGTCAACGATGAGTATGTCGGCAACCGCTTGGTTGAGCAAGACTCCCTGGATGATGATGGGCTCCATAGGTTGAGTTTTGTTACTGTACTAAAATTAATATGTCGTTCTGTTGTCCTTTGATGACACCGCCGCGAATGTCGAAGGACTTCTCTTCCCCTTCGGGGGTGACCAGTCGGAGAACGCCTTGGGTGAGGGCGGAGATGATGGGGGCGTGGTTCTCCAGCATCTCGAACTTGCCGCCCACGCCGGGGAGGTGCAGCTGGCGCGCTTCACCCTCAAAGACGATGGAGTCGGGCTTGGTGATTTTAACTTTCATCGCTGCCAAAGGTTATTTCGTTTCAGCCAGAATCTTCTCGCCCTTCTCAATGGCTTCCTCGATGGTGCCGACCAGCAGGAAGGCCTGCTCGGGCAGGTAGTCGCAGTCGCCGTTGAGAATCATGTTGAAACCCTTGATAGTGTCCTCGATGTTGACAAACTTGCCGGGCAGTCCGGTGAAGGCTTCGGCCACATGGAAGGGCTGCGAGAGGAAACGCTGGATACGGCGGGCACGGGCCACAACCTGTTTGTCGGCCTCGCCCAACTCCTCCATGCCCAGGATGGCGATGATGTCCTGCAACTCATTGTAGCGTTGGAGTATCTGCTTGACCTTTTGGGCAGTGTTGTAGTGCTCCTCACCCACGATGTCGGGCGAGAGGATGCGCGAAGTGGAGTCTAGGGGGTCAACGGCGGGATAGATGCCCAGCTCTGAAATCTTACGGCTGAGCACCGTCTGGGCATCCAAGTGGGCAAAGGTGGTGGCAGGGGCTGGGTCGGTCAGGTCGTCGGCAGGCACATATACCGCCTGCACCGAGGTGATGGAACCCCGCTTGGTGGAGGGGATACGCTCCTGCATCATGCCCATCTCGGTGGCCAGCGTAGGTTGGTAACCCACGGCCGAGGGCATACGGCCCAGCAAGGCAGACACTTCAGAGCCCGCCTGGGTGAAACGGAAGATATTGTCGATAAAGAGTAGGATGTCGCGGCCGCCAGTCTTCTCGTCGCCGTCGCGGAAATACTCTGCAAGGGTCAGGCCTGAGAGAGCCACACGGGCACGGGCTCCGGGAGTCTCGTTCATCTGGCCGAAAACCATGGTGCACTTAGAGTCCTTCACGGCCTGCATGTCCACTTTGCTGAGGTCCCAACTGCCCTCTTCCATGCTTTTGGCAAATTCGGGTCCATAGTTGATAACGCCGGCTTCAATCATCTCGCGCAGTAGGTCGTTACCCTCGCGGGTGCGCTCACCTACTCCGGTGAAGACGGACATGCCTGAGTATTTCTTGGCAATATTGTTGATGAGTTCCTGGATAAGCACGGTCTTGCCCACTCCGGCACCGCCGAAAAGACCAATCTTACCACCCTTGAGGAAGGGCTGGATGAGGTCAATGACCTTGATGCCGGTGAAGAGCACCTCTTGGCTGGTGGCAAGGTTCTCGAATTTGGGTGGGTCCTGATGGATGCTGTAGCGTTTCTCATAGGCGGGGTCGGGCATACCGTCTATGGCTTTGCCAATGACATTGAAGAGGCGGCCGTTGATATTCTCGCTCACGGGCATGGTAATGGGGCCTCCCAAAGAGACCACCTCGGTGCCGCGCTGCAGACCGTCGGTGCTGTCCATGGCAATTGCACGCATGGTGTTCTCGCCAATGTCCTGCTGGCATTCCAGCACCACTTCGGTGCCGTCCGGACGTACCACCTTGAGGGCATCATAAATGTCGGGCAATGCTGTGCCGTCATCAAAAGTCACATCGACAACTGCACCGATGATTTGAGAGATTTTTCCTTTGATAGCTTCTTTCATGTATGTCGTTTTTTTCTTCTTCTTGGGTGAATGTTTAAAAAAGTTTCAATCTGCGAAGATACGATTTTATTCGCAAATAAAGATATTTTTGTAAATAAAAAAGTAATAAAACTTTGATTTATGATAACTTGTAAATCCTCCCCGGAAGGCATCGAATGACCTTTTTTAGTTCCAATTCCATCAAAATGGAAGCAATTTTGGGGAGAGAGAGGTCGCACTTCTGGCTCATTTCATCAAGGGTCATCTCACGGTTGTCATGGAGCAAGTTGACCACTTTCTGTTCGTCCCCTTTAAGGGAGGCAAAGAGCTCTTGCTGCTGCTCTTTTTGGCGGGCCTTGGCCATAGCGTACTTCCAGCCCATCTGGAAATAGAGGTCGCCCGCGTTGCGCAGCATGATGGCTTTGTTGTTCACGATAAGGTTGTTGCACCCCTCCGACCCAGGGTCGTCCAACCGGCCGGGCACGGCAAATACCTCGCGGTGATAGCCGTTGGCGATATTGGCAGTGATAAGGCCCCCGCCTCGTTCGGCCGACTCTACCACCACCGTGGCATCGGATAGGGCGGCCACAATGCGGTTGCGGGCGGGAAAGAAAGCAGGTTGAATATCAGTCCCTAGCGGGTACTCTGTCACCAGTGCGCCGCCTTGTTCCAGAATACGTCTGGCAAGGGGGCGGTTCTGGTTGGGATAGATGGTGTCCAGCCCGTGGCCCAACACAGCAATGGTGGGCAGTCCATTCTCGACGGCTGCCGTGTGGGCTGCCGTGTCTATGCCATAGGCTAGCCCACTTACAATGACCGGTTTGTCGGCTGCCAACTCCTTCACTAGGCGGAATGTGACGGAACGCCCATAGTCGGTACATTTTCGAGAACCCACCAGCGCTATGGAATGGTGGGGGTTGAGTGTGCACGATCCCATTCGGTATAGCAGTATTGGGGTGTCTTCGCAGCCAACCTCGTTGAGGCGTTGGGGATAGTCGTCTTCTGTATAGAATACTGTCTCAATTCCATATTTCTTAAGGTTTGGAATCTCATTTTCAGCCTGCCGCAGGGTGCTTTTGCTCTCTATGGAGCTGACGATGCCAGGATGGCGCGGGAAGATTTCTTTCAGCTGAGCGTGGCTCATAGCGAAAAGCCGTTCAGGACCATCGCAAAGCCCCATCAGCTGCCGAATGCTTTTGGGTCCCAAACCCGCTATTTGGGTAAGGGCTATTTGATAAGGATTCAGTTCTTTGGCCATAAGTTGCTGATTTTTTGTGCCACCATCCGCAGGCTGGCAAATGATTGGTTGAGCAGTCGCAGGCATTCTTCGTGCGACACCCATACGGCCGCGGTGATGCCTTCTTGCTGCTGGGGGAGGGTGGGCTGTTTTTCAGTTGTGGTCATGCGGTACCAACTGGTCTGCTTGAGGTGCCAGCCGCCGTACAAGTCATAGATATGGTAGGTCTTGGCAATCAAGTCCCCTATGGATGGTTGCTCAATGCCGGTCTCCTCCTGCACTTCGCGCAGGGCGGCCTGTGTGAGGGTCTCGCCCTTTTCGACCATCCCCTTGGGCAGGTCCCAGCGGCCTGCCCGTTGAATGAGCAGTACCTCGGACTGTGGTGTCTCCACCACGCCGCCTGCGGCCCTCACAAAGGTGTAGTTTTTCATGCAGTAATCGACTATCTGTCTGAAATCATGACTGTACCACACCCATATGTCGGCCCCTTGTTTGAGGCGGTCGAAACAAACTGGAAGGCTGTTGTCGTCCATGACTACAAATCCGGTTGGCACCCCGACTGTGGCCATTTGGCGGTGGTCGCGGAAATGGATAGTGTGATCGTTGAAAGAAATGGTCATCTGCTTCATACGCCCACTATAACGGCGTTGTTTGCAAAATTATTTTTTCAATATAAAAAAAAATTGTATCTTTGCCGTATGATTACAACTGACAACATGGCCCTGCAGATGGCCACTTTTCTACTGCAAGTCAAAGCAATAAAGCTTAACAACGAGAATCCTTTCACCTGGGCTTCGGGTCGAAAATCGCCTATTTATTGCGATAATCGCGTCACTCTTTCCTATCCCGAAATCCGCACTTTCATACGCCAGAGCTTTGTTGAGGTTATCAACAATACCTGGAGCGGCATCGATGTCATTGCCGGTGTTGCCACTGGCGGCATAGCCCAAGGAGCCTTGGTGGCACAGGAGTTGGGTCTTCCCTTTGTTTACGTGCGTTCCGAAGCCAAGTCCCACGGACTCACCAACCAGATTGAGGGCGAAATTCATGCCGGACAGACCGTGGTGGTGATTGAAGACCTCGTCTCCACAGGCAAGAGCAGTCTGATTGCCGTCAACGCCTTGCGCGAGAAGGGCTGCATAGTGAAAGGCATGGCCGCCATCTTCACCTACGGTTTGGACGTGGCTGTCAAGAACTTTGCCGAGGCCGACGTAGAGCTGCACACCCTCACCAACTATGACTCTCTCTTGGAGGTAGCCTGCAAGGAAGACTATATCCGTCCTTCGGACCAGGAGTCGCTTGCCAACTGGCGCAAGAACCCCGAGGCCTGGAGTGATGCTCATATGAATGCATAACCTAGTCTTATTGTTGTGAGACGCTTGGTTGCCATAAGTCTGTTGCTGTTATGCTGTGCTTCTCTAAGTGCCCAGCAGATTGTTCAACACTCGTTTAGCATCAAGGGCGACTCATTGACTATTACCTACGGTCTTGACCGCCAGGCCGACATCTGCGTGCGGGTGGCCATTGATGGCGGTCCTTACACCCAACCCCTCCAAGGGCTCGAAGGTGCCGTGGGCAAGGGAGTCAAGCCCGGCGACAGCCTCACCATTACGGCTTTCCGTCTGCCCGAAATTCAAGGCATTGATTCGTCGTCCCTCTCCTTTTTGGTAGAGGTGGACGATGGGGCCTTGTTGGTATATGTGGACAGTTTGCCTTTCCGCATGATGCCTGTCGAGGGAGGCAGTTTCGTCATGGGCTGCACCCGCCCTCGGGGCGAGAAAAACACCTACTCCGACGAAATCCCCACCCACAAGGTGACCCTCAACAATTATTATATCGGCCAATTTGAGGTGACCCAAGCCCTCTGGACTGCCGTCATGGGCGAAAATCCCTCCAAATGGATAGGCAACGACAGCCTGCCCGTAGAGCAGGTGTCGTGGAACGATGTGCAGATTTTCATAGCCCGTCTCAGCCAGATAACAGGCTACCGGTTCCGCCTGCCCACCGAAGCCGAATGGGAGTTCGCCGCCCGTGGAGGCAACCGCAGCCGTGGCACGGTTTACCCCGGTGTCCGCAGCCAGGTGTGGGAGGTCTGCTGGTCGGCCATGAACAGCGGTGGGCACAGCCATCCCGTCGGTCGGCTGAAACCAAACGAATTGGGCCTCTACGATATGGCGGGCAACGTGCTGGAGTGGTGCAGCGATTGGATGGAGTCCTATACTGCCCAACCACAAACCAGCCCCCAAGGCCCCAAGACAGGCGAGAACCGAATTCTAAGAGGTGGTTGTTTCAACAGCCCCACCTGGGGATGCAGTGTCTTTGAGCGCAGTTGGTATTTGCCCGACTATGGCTACAGTTTCTTTGGTTTCCGTCTGGCACTGGACAGTGCCGAGCGCGACGAAGAGTTGTGATGTGGCAGCCTGCGGGCAGCCTCTATAATTTGATATATATACTAAACCGATACGATTATGGAAAAAATCCAGGTTAAAGACAGAATTTTCAAAATGTATATGCCCGAATCCGAGATACAGAAATGTGTAAAGGCTGTGGCAGACAGGATTTCTCATGACTATAGGCACAAGAAACCCATCCTCTGCCCAGTCCTCACGGGCAGCTATCTTTTTGTGGCCGACCTAACCCGCTATATCGAATTTGATGCCGAGGTGTCGTTTGTGCGCTACTCCTCCTACGACGGTATGAGCAGCACCGGCAAGGTGAAGAAAATCCTTGGCTTCCCCGAGAAGTGCAAGGGCCGCGACGTGATTATCGTCGAGGACATTGTCGACAGCGGCCTCTCCATGAAGTACATGCTGGAAGAACTGAAGAAACTTGAACCCGCCAGCATTGCCATCTGCACCTTCTTCTATAAGCCTGGCAACTTCAAGGAGGATTTCAAGGTGGACTATGTGGGTAAGGAAATACCCAACGATTTTATTGTGGGTTACGGTCTCGACTACGACGGCGTGGGCCGCACCTATCGTGATGTTTATGTGGTGGATGACGATGAATAGAAAACGTTTTTTGGGCCTCCTATTGGCCTTTTTGGTGGGCTCGTTCTGCCTGACCAGCTGCCAGCCCGAGACTATCGCCATCAATATTGATGAGGACCTCTTGGTCGGCACGTGGTATGCAATGGACAACACCCGCGAGTTTTGGCGTTTCGATGGATTTGACGCTACAGACAGCATCTACAAGGGCGAGACCTGGGACGAGTCCGAAGATGTGCAGGAAGGCGAAGGCACCAAGTTCAACTGGGAGGTGAAGAACAACCAGTTGCAGATTGACTTGTATGGCGAGATGGGGCAGCACGCCTACTACGACTACTCCTTCACAGCCCAAAGTGCCACCTCATTCACCTGGAAGGACCTCTATGGCAATTCCAGAACGTTCATAAAGAAATAGTTTCTATGAAAAAAGGTTGGAAGATTGCACTCATCACCCTTGGCTCTCTGTTGGGGGTGGTGATTATCGTCGTTGTGGTGGCCTGCTGGCTGATTTTCACGCCGGCACGCCTCACCTCCATCGTCAATAAGCTGGCAGGCGACTACCTCACTTGCGAAAATCATTTTGAGCAGGTCGACCTCACCCTCTTCAAGACCTACCCCAATGTGGGACTAGATGTGGAGAACGTGGTGTTGATTAATCCCTACACCCTGCCCGACAGCAATACCCTGGCCGCCAAGGCCGTCCACAACGACACGCTGGCCCATATCGGCAGCCTCACCGTGGGCATCGACCTCAAAGCCTTCCTCAAGGACCGCTCCATCATTGTGCGCCAAGTGCGACTGGACAGGGCCCAGGCCAATCTCTATACTGCCCCCGACGGCTGGAGCAACCTGAGCATCTTCAAGCCGAGCGAAGACGACACCACCGCTGAGGAATCTTCCTCCAGTCTGCCCCAGAACATCCAGCTGGAGAAAATCACTGTGAATGACCTTTCGGCGCAGTACTGCAATCTCAAACAAAACATGCTGGCACAGGTGACCGATGTGGATTTAGGCCTCAAAGGCTCGCTGCTCGACTCTCAGTTGGATGCCGACATGTCCATGGACTTGGCGCAGGTAGTGGTGCACATGCTCGACAGCGTGGGTGCAGAAAAGATTTATGCCAATCTCGACAAGGTAGCCCTCTCCTTCGACGGTAAGGGACGCACCAATGATTTAAACGGAAAACTGAAACTTTCCGTACCCAACGGCGATTTCGTCATGGGCGGCCAGCACTATACCACCGAAGCCATGCAGCAGTCACGCAAAGACTTGCTCTCCCTCAACCTTCCGTTCCACGCCAACCTCGACAACAAAACAGTCACTTTGGGCGATAAGACCTGCCTGAGCCTGGTTGGCTACGATTTGGGCCTTTGGGGCGATGTGGCTTTGGCTAGCGAAGCCACGCCTATGAATGTAGACCTCCATTACGCTGTGGACCAGTGGCAGGTGGCCGATCTCCTTGCAGTGCTTCCCCCCTTTATCACCAAGAGCCTCAAAGGAATGGCCGTTGATGCCAAGGCCTCTATCCATGGCACCGCACAGGGGGTGGTGGCCAGCGGGCGGCTGCCGTTGATTGATGCCGACGTGGTGTTGGAGAAAGGCTCTTTCTCGGCCCCCAAGATGCTGCCCATGCCGGTCAAAGACATAAAGGCGCAACTCTCCGCCAACCTCAACCTCTCCTCCGACAGCGCCTACAAGGGCCCCTCTAATGTGCAGATTGCCAATTTCTCGGCCAAGGTAAAGAAGACCAACCTGGCCATCGACGGCACTGTGCAGGACCTCTTGGGCGACATGCTGGTGGATGCCAATATCAAAGGCGATGTCAACCTGCCCGACCTACGGCCTTTCCTGCCCGACACCATGCCCATCGTACTCAACGGCACCAGCAAGGCCAACCTCAAGGTCAAAAGCCGCCTCTCCAATCTCACCAAACTCAATCTGAACAAAGTTGTGGCCAGCGGCACGCTCAATTTTGCCAAGTTGGACGTGCTGTACGACAGCATCCATGCCGTTTCGCCCAAGCTGAATGTGGCACTCAGTCTGCCCACTAAGAAAACCAGCAACAAAGTTTCCGAACTCCTCGGCGCCCACATCACGGGCGGCAAGCTGAACGTCGAAATGCTCAACAACGGCCTGGAAGCCTCCGTGGAAGATCCCGACATAAGGGTGGGCGTGCCCAACATACTCGACAAGAAACAATCCCTGGCTGCCGCCTTCAATATCAAGTTTAGCAAGGTGGATGCCAAAATGGATTCGATGCTGGTCTACTCCGACACCCTCAAATTGAAAGGCAGCGTCAAGAACGACAAGTCGCAGAACAATGTGCTGAAGCAGTGGAACCCCGATGTGGACATAGATATCCACCGCGGAGTGCTTGCCATGGCCAACATGAGCGACCCCCTGCGCCTTACCGATTTCGAGTTCAACTACAAGCCCGAGGTGGTCCAGATTGCCCAAGCCGACATACTTTGGGGCGTTTCCGACTATCACCTCAGGGGCAAGGTCTACGGACTGGAGAACTGGATGAACCATACCCAGATGCTCACCGGCGACCTCAGCTTCACCTCCAAGTATGCCGATATTGACCAACTCATGAATATCCTCAGCGGCATGGGCACCGATGAAGACACCCTTGCCCAGCAGCGTGTGGAGGACAATGTGCCCAAGGAGGCCAACCCCTTCATCGTGCCCAAGGATGTCGATGTTAAGTTCAACACCCATATCAACCGCTGCGTGGCCTTCGGCAACGACCTCAACGACTTGGCCGGCACGGTCACCGTCAACGACGGCACCGCCATCCTCGAACAGGTCGGTTTCACCTGCAAGGCGGCACGCATGGAACTCACCGGTGTCTACCGTTCGCCCCGAGTCAACAACCTCTTCGTGGGACTCGATTTCCATCTGCTTGACATCCATATTGAAGAGCTCTTGGACATGATTCCCTCCATCGACACGCTTGTGCCTATGCTCTCGGCGTTCCAAGGCAAAGCCAACTTCCACCTGGCTGCCGAATGCAACCTCGATGCCTTCTATAAGCCCAAGATGTCCACCCTCATCGGTGCCGCCGCCATCAGCGGCCAAGACCTCGTGATTATGGACAATGCCTCGCTGGCTCAGATTGCCAAACTGCTCCAATTCAAGAACTGGCGCGAGAAAGACAACAACATCGGTGTGGACAGCATCAGTGTTGAGGCACAGGTCTTCCGCAAAGAAATCATTGTCTACCCCTTCCTGCTCAACCTGCACAACTACCAGCTCTGCATCGGCGGACGCCACACCCTCGTGGGCGACTGCAACTATCACCTAGAGCTGCTCAAATGCCCGCTGCCCGCCCGCCTGTCGGTGGATGTCAACGGCAACCTCAAGAAACCCAATATCTCATTGGGCAAGATACAGTATGCCGATTTGTACAAGCCAGAGAAACAGAGTCAACTGGAAGCCCGCACACTTGAAATCAAGCGCCTCGTGCGTAAGCACCTGGAGGCCAATGTCCGCAAAAAGGATTAAGCAATACACTTTCAACCTCAATCCCCATACCCCCATCTGGACGGTCCAACGGAATGGTATGGGGATTTTTTTGTCGCTTTCGGCGAACAACGTCGATACTTCGCTGAGGGTTCGCCGTAGGTTCGCTCGCCTCGACGAAAAATCATTGATTCTCAAGCGTTTCTTCTATGGGTCGACGGAAAAAATGACCTAACGGTCGAAGAAATCAATAACTTACGAAAGCTAAAACTTAATCCCCCCAGCTTGGTGCTGCCGAGGTGGCCTCTCCGTATCCCGTAGGGATACGGTATATGTTGCTCTCGGTGGCATACAAATGGGCAGATAGGGTGCTGGCGGCAACAGGAGTTGTACTGGCCATTTCCACAGTGTACTGCCGCCTCGTGTGCAACTATGTCAACAGAAATCCCAAGGAGGTGCTAAAGACCTGTCTGATGTTCAATGCATTACGATTTCTTCACGCAGTACAATCACCACCGAAGACACGGAAGCCTGGTCAGGGAACTGAATGTGCGCACACTTATCGATGCTTGTATCAAGTGGTTGGAAATCCAGCCAGATCTATTTTCAAAAAAATATCTGCGATTCGGAAATTTATGTGTACCTTTGCACCGTGAATGTGGCCAAGCCCACATCAACGTTATGAACAGGTGCACATACCGTTCCAAAAGGAGTAGGCATGCTCCCCTAGTTGGTATGCTATGTTGGAAAGGAAATAAGAAAAGGTAATTGCTATGAAAAGAACTTTTTTAGTAATAGTAGGAATTATGTTAATCAGCCTAATTGTTGCCAACTTGGAAGGGTGTACCAGATGCAAAAGGAAGATTAATTACTGGTTGGGCGACCGAATGGTTGAACTGAAGGTAAAAAATTCTCAGGGGACGTATACACCAATATACCTCAAGGCAAATGCTGATGTTGCTACAATATCAGAAAGTCCAGACATGAAATATATTGCATTGCAGGAGAACACTGCAATAAACTATGAAGGAGTGTTCCTCTATAAGAACACCGATGACACCTTGTATTTAGTTTGGTGGTCCAGGGGGTCGGACTTTCCCCAAATCGAAACAGAAGCAAACATTCATTTCATTTATGAACCTGGCATCAACCCAGAATTGGTACAAAAATATCTATCTCTTGGGTTTACAAAATTTCCGGAGGATGCATATAATTAAAACCCAAATCGTTCGTTAGGAGTGGTGTCAGATTTGTATTAGTTTAGAGCTGA
>ODAI013830877.1_pt1 | contig 32706 bp, 27 predicted proteins | sample 1539321 | NCBI WGS metagenome assembly ODAI01 (sample SAMN02144231, study PRJEB22623) | gut metagenome | biome: sheep rumen | host: Ovis aries | place: New Zealand
AAACAACCGGTTTTTTAGCGTTCTCAGCAAGACGGAAGTTATTCTGGGTACCAACCTCGACACCGCCGTTAGCCGTAAGTACGATAGCTGCTGTATCTACTACATGTAATGCGGTTACCGTACCACCACTGAAGTCGTCGGAACCGGCGCAGTCGATAATGTTCAGTTTCTTACCGCCAAACTCAATATTACAAACTGTGGAGAATACAGAATAGCCATATTCCTTCTCTACGGGGAAATAGTCGCATACTGTCGATTGTGCTTCAATCGTACCACGACGTTTGATAACTCCGCTCTCAAAGAGCAACGACTCCATCAAGGTAGTCTTACCTGAACCACTGCCTCCCATTAGGGCAATGTTCTTAATCTCATTTGCTTGATAAACTTTTGCCATTTATTTGTGTTTTTTATGATTATAGTTTTGCAGAATTTATTTCATAAAAAGGTATTACCCTTTTCAGCCTGCAAAAGTAATACTTTTTTTTTATTCACACAAATTTTTTATACATATTTTTTTATATAAAATGAAATTATTCTTTATTTATCCGCTTCATAAACCGGATTAGTGTATTGCGAGACACATGTAACTGGCGGGCTATATACCTTTGGGAATATCCTTTGTCCAACATCGCTTGAATACGATCGCGATACCGATTGAGTTTGAGAAGGGTCATCCGCGTTTCCACTCCGGAAGGGCGGCCTAAGCGAACGCCTTCTGCTCGTTTTCGCGCCAAGGCTTCCTTGGTGCGTTGAGAAATCAGATTACGCTCTATCTCTGCCGAAAGTCCAAAAGCGAAAGCCAACACTTTTGCATTAATATCATCACCCAAACGGTATCCGTCTTTGATGGTCCACAAACGGCACTCGCGTGTCATGCAAAGATTAAGTATCTCCATTATCATAAATAAGTTACGGCCAAGTCGGCTCAGTTCTGAGCATACAATAATATCGTCCTTATGTACGCGCCTGAGCAAGCGACCTAACTGCCGGCTCTTATAGGTCGTCACTCCGGATATTGTTTCTTCTATCCAACTGTCTACTTTAATGTTATTATTGGCGCAGAAGTTATTTATTTCAAATCTCTGATTCTCCACGGTCTGCGTATCGGTGGACACTCTAATATATCCGTAAGTCATAGCTTTTTTTAGACAAAGGTATAAAAAAACTTGTACATATCAAAAAAAAGTTGTACCTTTGCAGCCTAATTTACATATATGGAGGATAAAAAGCAGATAGATGTTATTGGCGCAAGGGTGAATAACCTGAAAAATGTGGATGTGACTATCCCGCGCGATAAACTTACAGTTATCACAGGTCTCAGTGGTAGCGGTAAGTCGTCACTCGCTTTTGACACCATTTTCGCGGAAGGCCAGCGGCGCTATATCGATACCTTTTCTTCTTACGCCCGCGGCTATATTGGAACGATGGAACGTCCGGACGTGGACAAGATAACCGGTCTTAGTCCCGTCATTTCAATTGACCAGAAAACCACACAGAAGAACCCGCGTTCGACTGTTGGTACAATTACTGAGATTTACGACTACCTTCGGTTACTTTTTGCTCGTGCAGGTGAGGCATATTCCTATCTGTCTGGAGAGAAAATGGTGCATTATACGGACGAGCAAATTGTCGCAATCATCGGTCGCGAGTACGCGGGGAAAAAGATTTATCTGCTCGCGCCGCTCGTCAGCGGACGCAAAGGACATTATAAAGAGTTGTTTGATAATGTGAGACGCAAGGGCTTCCTACAAGTGCGCGTTGACGGGGAAATCAGAGACCTCGTGTTCGGTATGAAAGTTGACCGATACTCCAATCACAACATCGAACTTGTAGTTGATAAACTACGCGTTTCGGTCGAGGGAGAAGAGGATATACGTCGGCTGCGCCAGTCTATTGACAAAGCTATGACGCAAGGCAACGGTGTAATGCTCATTGCCGAACCAGATAGCGAGCAGACACGTTTCTTTTCGCGTAACCTCATGTGCCCGACCACAGGATTGAGTTATCCGGAACCGGCACCACACTCATTCTCCTTTAATTCTCCAGGCGGATGGTGTCCTTGCTGCCACGGATTAGGACGCATCCTCACTCACAAGAGTACCAAGGCGTCACAAGACATAGACGACATCATTCGCGATGATGACAATTGGTTTAAACGGTTAGTGGATTATCCCGTTCAAGAGGAAGAAACTGAGACTTCGGAAGATAACGAATGGTCTGTTTGCCCTGAGTGCGGTGGGAAGAGACTTAACAAAGAAGCACTTAGTTATCGTTTTGCAGGCAAGAGCATCGCCGAGTTGAGCGATATGGATATTGACCAGTTACTCGCCTTCCTGCAAGGTCCGCTGGATTTGGATAACAAGCAGCGTGCTATTGCAGAACCTGTTCTAAAAGAGATTTGCGCACGTCTGAGGTTTATGCAGAGTGTAGGTCTTACTTATCTTAGCCTAAGCCGGTCGTCTGAGAGCCTCTCCGGCGGCGAAAGTCAGCGTATTCGTTTAGCCACACAGATTGGCTCCCGGTTAGTCAATGTGCTTTATATCTTGGACGAACCGAGTATCGGTTTGCATCAGAGGGATAATCAACGGCTCATATCATCCCTCAAGGAGTTACGGGACATGGGAAACTCCGTTATAGTGGTGGAGCACGACGACCAGATTATGCGTCAGGCGGATTATATTGTTGACATCGGACCTAAAGCCGGTCGGTTAGGAGGTAAAATTATGTTCCAGGGTACACCGCAAAAACTGCTCCAAACAGAGACACTGACCGCGCAATATCTCAAAGGTGAAAAGACTATTCCTATCGGGCATAATACAAACGAGCCCAAGGGTCAACTCGCGCTCTACGGTTGTCGGGGGAATAACCTCAAAAATATCGATGTTGTTTTCCCGCTGGGTAAAATGATTGGTATCACGGGAGTCAGCGGAAGTGGTAAGTCCACTCTTATTAACCAGACGCTTTACCCTATCTTATCGCAACATTTCTACCGAAGTCTAACGAAACCGTTAGCGTACGACCGCATTGAGGGTATTGAACTTGTTGATAAAGTAATCGCTGTTGACCAAAGTCCTATTGGTCGCACGCCGCGTTCTAATCCTGCTACATATACTAATGTGTTCAGCGATATCCGCGAACTATTTGCGCAGTTGCCCGAGTCTCGTATCAGGGCGTGGAAAGCCGGACGCTTCTCCTTTAATACAAAAGGCGGCCGGTGCGAGAACTGCGCAGGAAATGGTTACAGAACTATCCAGATGCATTTTCTGCCGGACGTTTATGTGCCTTGCGAGGTGTGCGGTGGGAAAAGGTATAACAAAGAGACTTTAGAAGTAAAGTTTAAAGGTAAGACTATCAGCGACGTCTTGGATATGACTGTTAATCAGGCTGTCGAGTTCTTCGAGTCGCAACCGTATATACTCAAAAAGATTAAAACGATTCAGGATGTAGGTCTGGGATATATCAAACTTGGTCAGTCTTCCACCACGCTGTCTGGCGGAGAGAGCCAGCGCATAAAGTTGGCTACAGAGTTGTCCCGCCCTTCCACAGGTGACACGCTTTATATTTTAGACGAACCCACTACAGGGTTGCATTTCGAAGATATTCATATCCTTCTCAATGTGCTTCGACGGTTAGTGGATAAAGGGAATACGGTAATCATTATTGAGCACAACTTAGATGTCATCAAAGCGTGCGATTATCTGATTGATTTGGGACCGGAAGGAGGAAGAGCTGGCGGAAATATCGTAGCTGCCGGTGATATTGAATCCTTGCGCAATTGCCCCGCATCTATCACTGGTAAATTCTTATAATAGAAGCCTATGCATTTACCGCCTGATGTGGGAATATATTACAATCCGAACGCAGGTTCGGGGCAAGCGGTCCAGGTTAGCCAAATGGTTCGGGAAACTCTCAGAAGAAGGGAAGTTACCTTTACTACTCTGCCAAAAGGCATCACAGTCAGTGAGGCATCGGATATTATCGTTATCGGTGGTGATGGCACCTTTAACTGCTTGCTCAATAAACTTGTAAAGCCACACCTATACCGCTTTATTCTTTTGCCGGCGGGAACAAGCAATAGTTTATGCTCACAAATTTGTTCTGGTGAGGATGCTCTCTCTATACTTAATCACTATTTGGAAGCACCTGATTTTATAAACGTTGACTTGCCGCAATTGACCATCCACGACAAGACCTATCGTTTCATTAACGAAGCGAGTGTCGGTTTTGCAGCTGCAATCGCTCGAGAAATTGAAACTACCAAAACTAAAAAAATGTTTAATTCTATACACCTCAACGAGTTAAGCTATATTTACACGGCTTTTCGGTGCTGGTGGAGAAGCGAACCGATTATGCTATCATTCTGCAATAACCGTCGGATTAGCGGTAATCTTATCCCTTGTGTAAATGCAAAACTGGACGACGGGCGAATAGATGTATTTGAACTGCACTGCAGCCGCCTTCGCTTGCCTTTCGAGCTCACGCGATTGGTCGGAGCGACTAAGGACAGCGGTTCGCCATATGTTCAACGAAGTCAAGTGCAGGCTGCCACCTGGCAATTTGAGAACCCACTGCCGGTTGAGATAGACGGCAATCCGGCTGGCAATACTACTTCAATATCACTATCTCTCTACGATAAACAGATCCGGATTTTCTCCACATACCATACCCATAATAGGAACATCATACCGTAGAACAGGTATTTGAAGATATAACTATGAAGTATCTCGAACCATTCTGGATGAAACTCCATAAAGAATGTAATAGCTGCGATACGGAGAATGTTAAAAACAAATATACACACCCATCCGAAGGGTATGAACCAACTCTTGGATTTCCAGTCGCCGATTGTTACTAATAATATACATAGCCATATAAAAGACTGCTTGATCGGTGTACAACTCCACACTATTTTAGAGCCGCTACCGGTAACAAAACGCAAGGTTATGGCATCAGCTTGGTAAATGGTATCTCTGAACTGAGAGACAATCCAAAATACGGCTTCTGCCGTCACTTCGGACATCCACTGGAAGAAACCTGTCACATCCAAACCCAAAATGGTTACGACAACGTTGTCATCATCTCCGTTCACGCACAGTTTCCAGATGGCATTGCTCACAAACAGCGCTACAACAAAGAGTATCACATCCTTGTATGGTTCCGCCTTTGCCCATATGTTCTTTATCGCTCTCAATTGATTTTCGTTTTGGCAAATGGAACAGCATCTATCGGACAGAAGTCAGAGTCGAGGAATTTATAATATCCAGCTTGGCATATCATCGCAGCGTTATCGGTTGTAAAGGAGAAAGGAGGAATATACACTTCGCTCTTATATCGTTTGCCATAGTCGATAAAAGCTTCTCTCAAACCGCTATTGGCACTCACACCGCCTGCCACTGCCACTTGATTGATATTCAAATCCTTAGCTGCCTTGCGCAGTTTCTTCATCAGCACATTGATAATCGTGTATTGGAGAGATGCGCATAAATCCTCTTTAAGGTTAGGTATTTGCTCAGTTAATTCTTCGACCGTCTCTACACCGTGCACCTTCATCAGGTCACGAATCGTGTACAGAAAGGAGGTTTTTAGTCCTGAGAAGGAGTAATTATATCCTGCGATATTCGGTTCGGCAAAATGGAAGGCATTTTTATTGCCGGATTTGGCAAGTTTATCTATCCACGGCCCTCCAGGATACGGCAGTCCTAACACTTTAGCGCATTTATCGAAGGCCTCGCCGGCGGCATCATCTATCGTTTGACCTATAATAGTCATCTTGTTATACCCTTCAACCTTGACTATCTGAGAGTTACCACCGCTTACGAGCAAACACAAAAACGGGAACGTAGGGTGTTTAAGTGCCTCTCCTTCTGGCTGTACAAAGTGTGCCATTATATGTCCCTGTAAATGGTTAACATCAATCAAAGGAATTTGCAGCGACAGCGCCAAACCTTTGGCAAAAGAGGTTCCTACTAACAAAGAGCCTAACAATCCGGGACCACGTGTAAAAGCAATAGCAGACAGAGCGTCTTTAGTCACTCCAGCACGCTTGAGTGCCGTATCCACTACCGGAACAATATTGAGTTGGTGGGCACGGCTGGCTAATTCGGGAACTACACCGCCGAACTCTTCGTGCACCTTTTGGGAAGCGGTCACATTACTGAGCAGTATTCCATCACAAATAACGGCTGCAGAAGTATCGTCACAACTGGACTCGATGGCCAATATAACTATACTTTTTTCCATTTCAATTTACATTTAGCTTGCAAAGGTAGTGGTTTTTCGGCATATACGCAAATAAAAAGTGAAGATTATTGTTTTTTCTGTACTTTTTTACACACAATAAAGCGTACATGCGTATCAACGCACGACACTGCCCAAAGCACTAAAATTCAATTAAAATAATGCGGGATTCAGCGTACTCCCGGCGTACTTTTTACCTACCCTCGATTTTGTTTGATTGAACAAAAAATTGGAAATAAATGACTATAAATTTGCATATATCAAAAAAAAGGTGTACCTTTGCGGCCAATTTGCGTGAGTGTGCGCGTTGTGCATGCATAACACATAATATATAGAGAGCAATGTTTTTATATTTTCTACTGATACGATTAGTAGCCCTCTTTGGGCATCGTAAAGCTAAGAAACTGATTGCCGGTCAACGGCAAGTGACGGCTTTTTTGAAAGCACATAAAGAAAACAAATCGGAGTTACAAGGGTGTGTGTGGTTTCATGCTGCTTCGGTTGGGGAGTTCGAGCAAGCCCGCCCTATCATTGAGAAGTTAAAAGCCGAGCAGCCCGATCGTAAAATCCTGCTTACTTTCTTTTCACCGTCCGGCTATGAGCTGCGTAAGGAATATAAGTCCGCTGATAGCGTCATGTACCTGCCATTCGCTACCCGCAGGAACGCTCGTCATTTTCTGCATGTCTTCCAGCCGTCTATGGCTGTTTTCGTGAAGTATGAGTTTTGGCCGGCTTATCTGCGTGAGCTGAACAGAAGACAGATACCTACATTCCTCATTTCGGGTATATTTCGCCCCAAACAGACCTTCTTCAAACCCTGGGGAAGCAGTTATCGGCACTTGCTGACGCGTTTCACTAAACTCTTTGTTCAAGACAGCGATTCATTAGCATTGCTCAATAGATTCGGTATTGAGAACGCAGAAGTAGCGGGGGATACACGCTTTGACCGTGTAAGCTGGATTGCAAAACACGCCAAAGAGATTCCTACTGTAGAGCATTTCGTTCACGGGGCGGATTGCTTTACCGCTCCGTTCGAAAAAGTGATTGTTGCCGGTAGTACATGGCCTAACGATGAGATACTGCTGGCAAAGTATATTGAGGAAAATCCCGATGTCAAGCTGGTCCTTGTGCCACACGAAATAGATGATAACCACTTGCACCACATCTTCCAATACTTCAAAGGACGATATGTGCGTTTCACGGAAGCCACACCGAATAACGTTCTGCATGTTCAGACTCTGGTCATTGATACAATAGGCATGCTCTCGTCTATTTATCAATACGGGCAAGTGGCATATATAGGTGGCGGATTTGGCGTAGGAATTCATAACACCCTTGAGCCGGCGGTCTTCGCGATGCCGGTACTCTTCGGTCCGAACTTCCAACGATTCAGAGAAGCTCGTAAACTGATTGAAGTTGGAGCTGGCTTCCCTGTTAAAGACTATGCGACATTCAAACAAACAATGGATTACGCACTGGAAAACTACCGGGAACTTGGTCACAAGGCAAAAGACTATGTGACCTCTGAACTCGGTGCAACGGAGAAAATCTACAACGAATTGTTTATTGATAAATAATATATTTGATACAATGGCACAAAAACCTGCAATACCTAAAGGTACGCGTGACTTCGGACCAATCGAAATGGCACGGCGTAACTATATCTTCTCTACTATCCGTTCTGTCTTTGCATTGTATGGTTTCCAACAAATCGAAACTCCGGCTATGGAACTGATGTCCACGTTGATGGGCAAATACGGCGAAGAAGGCGACAAACTGCTTTTCCGCATTCAAAACAGCGGAGAAAAAGCAAACGAGGCACCGGAAAAAGGCCTTCGGTATGACCTGACTGTTCCGTTTGCACGATATATTGTGCAACACAGGGACGAGCTGCAATTCCCCTTCCGTCGGTACCAGATACAACCCGTTTGGAGAGCTGACAGACCACAGAAAGGACGCTATCGGGAGTTCTATCAATGCGACGTGGATGTGATTGGTACCAAATCACTCGTGAGCGAACTGGAACTCATACAAATTGTGGAGGAAGTTTACCGCCGATTAAATATTAACGTATGTCTTCACATCAATAACCGCAAGATATTAGCCGGTATCGCAGAAGTGATTGGAACTCCGGATAAGATGATGGACATCACCGTCGCTATTGATAAATTAGATAAGATTGGCTTGGAAAAAGTGAACGCCGAGTTGCTGGAACGAGGACTCAGCGCACAGGCCGTGAATGCACTGCAGCCAATACTTAATCAAGACCACAAAGTCAAATATCAGGATAAATTGGCATCGCTGCGCCAATATCTGTCTGCCAGCGAAATTGGCATGAAAGGTGTCGCTGAATTAGAAGAACTCTTTAGTCTCATTGGTGCGGCAGGTGTACAACTCAACATAGAATTAGACCTCACCTTAGCTCGGGGACTGAATTACTACACAGGTGCAATCTTTGAGGTAAAGGCTTTAGATGTCCAAATGGGCTCCATCACGGGAGGAGGTAGATACGATAACCTAACCGGTATCTTCGGATTGCCGGATGTGAGCGGCGTAGGGATATCGTTCGGCGCTGACCGCATTTACGACGTACTCACCGAACTGGACCTCTACCCCACTTCCATGCTCAATACTACCCAAGTACTTTTTGCCGCCTTCGGCAACGAAGAAATAAACTATGCGCTCACTTGGGCAAAAACTCTGCGCGAGAAAAAAATCCCTGTAGAAGTATATCCAGAACCGGCGAAGATGAAGAAACAAATGGCTTACGCCGACGCAAAACAGATTCCTTACGTCGCTATCATAGGAGGCAACGAAATGGATAACAATACTGTCATGCTTAAAAATATGCTTACCGGCGAACAAGAACAAGTAACTTTAGACACATTATGCAAGATACTTCTAAACAATTTGACCAAATAACAGCGCAATGCCGCACTATTTTCAAAGATAAGATGCAGGACTACGGTCCGTCATGGCGTATCTTCCGTCTGCACGGCATAACTGACCAGTTATATATCAAAATATGTAACATCCGTCAAGTGCAAACTACCGGCGTCAGTCTTGTTGGAGACGATATTGAGGGTAACCTGCGCGCTATCATCAACTACGGTGTGACAGCTATCATCCAGGCTCGGCACGGATACTCCGACTCTATTGATATGTCACGCGAAAAAGCCCTTGAACTATATGACGCCATCATTCATGAAGCCAAAGAACTGATGCTGCGCAAAAACCATGACTACGGAGAGGCGTGGAGGGAAATGTCCAAAGAAGGTATCGTTGATATGATACTGGCTAAAATTATCCGCATCAAGACTATCATCGCTAACGGGGGGAAAACCATCTCCTCCGAAGGAGTTGAAGGAAACTACTTCGATATTATTAATTATGCCATATTTGACTTAATCCACTATGGAGAATAAAGTAAAACATATTATTGGAAGTGTATCCCGCACGCTGTTGGGATTAGTATTTGTCTTCTCTGGATTTGTGAAAGCCGTGGACCCGTTGGGGACGGTCTATAAGATTGAAGACTACCTCAAAGCCTTTGGCGGCTTTTTTACCGACCTGCTACCTTTAGCCACTCCGGCGGCGTGGATACTCATTATCGTGGAATTCACATTGGGCGTGATGCTCCTGTTAAATATACGGACGAACTGGACAGCATGGTTCTCCCTCGCTTTCTACGCTGTAATGACCCCGCTCACACTCTATATCGCTATCAATAATCCGGTGAGCGATTGCGGATGCTTCGGAGATGCGCTTATTCTCTCTAACTGGGCTACCTTCTGGAAGAATATCGTGCTCACGGCGCTTGTCATCATTCTTTTGTGCACCAAACGATCTATTCCGCAGACTTGGCAGACCTGGCTCGAACTCACTATCACCACATGCACAATACTCATAACAGCCTTGTTCATGGGGTGGACCATGCGTCATCTGCCAATCATGGACTTCCGCCCGTATAAGATAGGTAATAATATTCCGCAACTGATGGAAATGCCCGAAGATGCCGAACCTGACGTATATGATATCAAACTCATTTACGCTCAGAACGGCGTAGAGCAGGAGTTCACATTACAGAATTATCCGAAAGGAGACTCAACGTGGACCTTCGTGGACCAAAAGTCAGTACTCGTAAAAAAAGGATACGAGCCTCCTATCCACGACTTTGAAATCGTAACAATGAACTTCGACGACATCACATACGACATTCTGGAGTCCGAAGAACCGGTAACACTCGCTGTACTTTACGACCTCAGTAAAACCGACCGCACACAGTTAGGCAAATTGGCGGCTTTGGCTGAACAGGAAAAGGTTTTCTTCCTAACTGGATCTGGAGAAGAAGAAGTGACTGCTTTTGCCCAGGAATTAGGATGGGACGAGGATAAAATGATTAGTACCTTCTGCTATACCGACCCAGTCACGCTCAAGACAATCGTCCGCGCTAATCCGGGAGTCATCGTTGTGCAAAACGGAAACATAATTGACAAATATAATCTACGTAATAAATAAACAATATCACACATGAGAACAAAAATGGTCGCAGGTAACTGGAAAATGAACAAAAACCTGCAAGAAGGCGTAGCACTCGCTACCGAATTAAAAGAACAAGTTAAAAACCCTACATGCGAAGTCGTTATCGGCACACCGTTTATCCACCTTGCTACCGTATGCGAACTGCTAAAAGGATCACCTATTAAAGTGGCAGCTGAGAACTGTGCTGACAAAGAGAAAGGGGCTTATACCGGTGAAGTTAGCGCTGAAATGGTCGCTTCTACTGGCGCACAATACTGCATCCTCGGTCACTCAGAGCGTCGTGCTTACTACCACGAGACTCCGGAAATCCTCAAAGAGAAAGTGCTGCTCGCTCTCGCTAACGGACTCAAACCTATCTTCTGCATCGGCGAAGTAAAAGAAGAGCGTGAAGCAAATATACAAAACGAAGTGGTTAAATCTCAACTTGAGGGCTCACTCTTCAATCTCAGCGCTGAAGACTTCGGTAAAATCACACTCGCTTACGAACCCGTTTGGGCTATTGGCACTGGTCTGACTGCAACTCCTGCTCAAGCGCAAGAGATCCATGCATATATACGTAGCCTCATTGCCGCGAAATACGGCGAACAAGTGGCTCAAGATACAACTATCCTGTACGGCGGTTCATGCAACGAGAAAAATGCTGCAGAGTTATTCGCTAATCCGGATGTTGACGGCGGCTTAATCGGAGGAGCAAGCCTTGTTGCTGAGAAATTCACGGCTATTATTGCTGCACGTTAATATGGCACTGATTAAAACCATCAACCGAAACGGTGAGATACTTACCCCGCGCATCGCCGATGGCGTTTTCCTTACCGAGAACGCTACGGTGGTAGGGGATGTCACCATTGGCGAAGGCTCGTCCGTCTGGTTCAACGCGGTACTGCGAGGAGACGTCAATACCATCACCATCGGTAAACATTGTAATATCCAGGACGGTGCGGTACTACATACACTCTATCAGAAATCAACGATTACCCTTGGTGACCATGTGTCCGTAGGACATAATGTGACGATTCACGGCGCCGATGTGGACGACTACGCACTTATTGGAATGGGATCCACCCTCTTGGACGGCGCACATGTCGGTAAAGGAGCCATCGTAGCTGCCGGCGCACTCGTACTCAAAGGCACTCAGATTGGTCCATACGAAGTATGGGGAGGCGTACCCGCAAAGTTCATCAAGAAAGCAGACCCCGAGCAGACCGAGGAGATTAACCTCCGCATTGCCAATAACTACGCGATGTACGCATCGTGGTATAAATAGAAAAAAGTCGAAAGTCGAAAGCAACTATGTATAAACGAATTCTACTTAAGTTATCAGGCGAAAGTCTAATGGGCCAACAAGGTCATGGTATAGACCCGCAGCGCCTGCAAGCTTACGCGAAGCAAATCAAAGAGATTGCTCAGTTAGGCGTACAGATTGGTATCGTTATCGGCGGTGGAAATATCTTCCGCGGGTTATCCGGTGCGCAACAAGGCTACGATCGTGTTAAGGGTGACCAAATGGGTATGTTAGCCACCGTTATCAACTCGTTGGCATTATCTTCCGCATTGGAGGCTATCGGTCAGCCGGTGCGCGTGCTTACTTCGGTGCGCATGGAGCCGGTAGGTGACTTCTACAATAAAGCCAAAGCGATACGTCTCATGGAGAAAGGAAATATCGTTATTCTCGCCGGCGGCACCGGTTTGCCATTCTTCACCACCGACACGGCATCCGGTCTGCGCGCTATCGAGATTGAAGCCGATATCATGTTCAAAGGCACTCGCGTAGATGGCATCTACACCGCTGATCCGGAGAAAGACCCCACTGCCACTAAGTTCGACACCATCACTTATGACAAGGTGCTGGAGCGCAAACTCAAAGTAATGGACTTAACCGCCATCACACTCTGTAAGGAGAATAAAATGCCTATATACGTTTTCAATATGGACAAAGAGGGTAACTTACTCAAGGTCATCAAAGGCGAACAAATAGGCACCTTGGTGATGCCCTAAATAGCTATTCACTAATCATTATTATTTAATAACATGTTAGAACCAAAACAAATCAAATCGGATGCAGAAGAACTGATGCAAGCAGCCGTTCTCTTCTTAGACGACGCGTTGGCACATATTCGTGCCGGCAAAGCATCTGTTCGTATCCTTGACCCCATTAAAGTGGACTACTATGGTGCAGCCACTCCGCTGTCCAATGTGTCAACCATTACAACTCCCGATGCACGCACTATCCAGATTCAACCGTGGGAGAAAAACATGCTCTCCGTCATTGAGCGCGCACTGATTAACTCAAATATTGGACTCGCTCCAAACAACAATGGCGAAGTGATTCGTCTTATCATTCCGCCATTGACAGAGGAACGTCGGCGCGAACTGGCTAAACAATGTAAGGGCGAAGCTGAAAACGCTAAAGTAAGCGTACGTAATGCGCGTAGAGACGCTATTGATACCCTTAAGAAACAAATCAAAGAGGGGCTGCCGGAAGACGCTGAGAAAGATGCGGAGGACGAAGTGCAAAAACTGCACGATAAATATATCAAGCAGATTGACGAAATCTACGCCAAGAAAGAAAAGGAGATAATGACTGTATAGCGTATTGCATCGCTATAAAATCATATTAAGCACTATAGGCATTATATGCCTTGTGCAGTGTGTTCATCTGTGGGCAGAAAAGTCGGGCACGTGGGATAAACTGCTCGACCTGCCTGCAATAGGTGTTCCGGTCGTTACACACTCGCCTGAAACAAGTTGGGGCTTTGGAGCCGGACTACAAGGCTACTTCAAACTGCCGGAGGCGTCCCGCACTTCAATCGTTTATGCCGATGGATGCTATACCCTTAACAAACAGTACTATATCAGTGCTGGTGGCACGTTATACTTTGGCGGTAAAACGCCGTGGTTTATGACCTTAAACGGCAGTTACCGGAATTATCCGGACGTGTATTTCGGGTTGGGGAACACGATTACTGAGAACCGAAAACACGGAACATCGTTTAATTCGCAACGCGGGCAAGCACGAATTGAGACCCAGATATACCTTCCGGCGAATTGGTCTATTGGCCCACTCTTTAACTTCCTGCATGAGACGATTGATACCGCACCCTTAAGCGCAAAGGCTTCCTTATCACCTTTAACGATAATGTGGGGATTAGGTGTCGTGACGCAATACGACACACGTGACACCATCTACTACCCGACTTCCGGCCTGTTCTTCAAAGCCTCTGTCACACATTACGACAATGCATTAGGCTCTACTGCACGACTCACTTACTTGAAAGCGGACCTGCGGCATTTTGTACCACTGCCCTACACCATCGTTTTTGCATGGCAATTTACAACAGAATGGGCACTATCGGACAATATATCTTCGATTCCATTTCGCTGCCTGCCTACATTAGGCGGACAGGATCTGGTTCGAGGTGTGAGACGGAACATGTTCTGTGATAACGCTATGGTGGCACTACAAACAGAGTTTCGATTCCCTATCTGGCGTTTTATCCGGTTGCACGTCTTTGCCGGTATTGGCGACGTATATAATACCGACAATTGGAATTGGACTACTCCTAAAATTGGATATGGATTAGGACTGCGTCTTGGTATCAATAAAGCAAAGGTAAATATCCGCTTTGATATCGCGCGCAATAATATATATAAGGAGTGGAATACGTGGAATAGTTATTCTTTCTACCTCACAGCAACTGAAGCATTCTGAATGGATAGAGCATTAGTCATAAAAACAACAGGTAGCAGTTATCTTGTTCAATTAGCGGACGGGACAACTACTGAGTGCCATATCAAAGGTAATTTCCGTATTCGAGGTATCCGTTCTACTAACCCGGTTGCCGTTGGTGACTATGTTTCTGTGGAGACGCAATCGGACGGTACCAATTGGATAACAGAGATTGAAGACCGCAAAAACTATATCATCCGGCGCTCTACAAATCTGAGTAAAGAGAGCCACATCCTCGCTGCCAATTTGGATCAGGTTGCACTTATCGTTACCCTTCATCATCCGGAGACCTCGACCACCTTTATAGATCGTTTTCTCGCAACCTGCGAAGCGTACCGCGTTCCGGCTATTCTTATCTTCAATAAAACGGATTTACTTACCGTCGAAGAACAGACCGAGTTAATGCAGCTACGTGCCCTATATGAGTCGCTCGACTACCCTACCTACGCTATCTGTGCCAAAAATCTGGATGAAAGCATAAAGACTATCTTCAGTAAGAAAGTGACCCTGCTTGCAGGCAATTCCGGTGTAGGGAAATCCACATTCCTAAATGCTATTTTCGGCTGCGAAAAAACACGTACAGGCCACATTTCAGATGCTCATGACAAAGGAATGCATACTACTACATTCTCTGAGATGTACGCTTTAGACGAAGGATGGCTTATTGACACTCCGGGTATCAAAGGATTTGGAGCAGTACAGATGCAAAAAGAAGAAATATCCCACTATTTCCGTGAGATATTTCATATTGGGCGTGACTGCCGGTACGGTAATTGTCTGCACACGGGCGAACCGGGGTGCGCCGTTCACGACGCTGTGGTTGATGGCCGTATCGCCATTTCCCGCTTCGAGAGTTATCTCTCCCTCTTAGGCGATTGCGACGAAGCTAAATACCGCTAACACCCCCTCCAGCTCCCAATGGGTGCTCAATGGTGCTCAAAGGCAAAGGTACTGCTTTTTGTGCAACCGTGCAATAGGTAATACAATGCCGTAGCACATACAACATGTACTACGGCATTATAAGCACTTATATATTAGCTACTTACAAAAGCTAATAAAGTGCGCCACGGAGCACACTTTATTAGCACATTTTAATTCCTAAAATGTAATTCTCCATCACGGAGTTCTACGATAACAGGACGCTTCTGGTCTATTCGACCGGAGATAATCGATTTGGATAACTCATTGAGCACGAGTCGTTGTAAAGCTCTCTTTACAGGACGAGCACCAAACTGCGGATCGTAGCCCTCTTTGGCAATGTAGTCAATCGCATCATCCGTTACTCGTAAATCTATACCGTTATTCTCCAGCATCTTATGGATAGCTGATATCTGCAAGCTTACCACATCGCGTATCTGCTTCTCATTAAGCGGCGAGAAGATAATCGTCTCGTCAATACGGTTGAGGAATTCAGGTCTAATCGTTTGGCGAAGCATTTCCAGCACTTGGTTCTTTGTCGTCTCATGGTCAACCCCTTTCTCCTCGTTCTCGCGGATTAACTGTGAACCTAAGTTCGAAGTCATTATTATCAGAGTGTTCTTGAAATTGACTACACGGCCTTTGTTATCGGTCAGACGACCATCATCTAACACTTGCAGCAATACGTTAAACACATCAGGATGGGCTTTTTCTATCTCATCGAATAGGACTACAGAATATGGTTTACGCCGGATAGCCTCTGTTAGTTGACCACCTTCATCGTATCCTACATATCCCGGAGGCGCACCAATTAGACGAGTCGCACTGAATTTCTCTTGATACTCCGACATATCAATACGAGTCATCATATTTTCGTCATCAAAGAGGTAATCTGCCAACGCCTTGGCTAACTCCGTCTTTCCCACACCCGTTGTACCGAGGAAGATAAAACTACCGATTGGGCGCTTGGGATCTTGTAAGCCTGCACGGCTGCGACGAATAGCATCGGATACGGCTTCTATCGCCTCGTCCTGACCTACTACACGCTTGTGCAACTCTTCTTCAAGATGCAGTAGCTTATCACGCTCCGATTGCATCATCTTGGTCACTGGAATGCCCGTCCAGCGAGCAACAACTTCAGCAATATCGTCTTCATCAACTTCCTCCTTGATAAGGGTTTCATTGGATAGAGAATGAAGTGCCTCCTGAGCAGCTTTGATATTAGCTTCTGCTTGCTGGATCTTACCGTAACGTATCTCTGCAACCTTGCCGTAGTTTCCTTCACGTTCAGCAACCTCGGCTTCATGCTTCATATTTTCTATATTGGCTTTCTCGTTCTGAATAGTTGCTACGTAGCCTTTCTCTTCGTTCCAACGCTTCTCCAACTTAGCCGACTCGGCTTTAAGCGACTTGAGTTGTTCTTCTATTCCTTTGAGTTTTTCTGCATCATTCTCACGTTTGATTGCCTCACGCTCAATCTCCAACTGTTTGATTTGGCGGTCTAAGTTATCTAACTCTTCAGGTTTGGAGTCCACTTCCAGACGCAGTTTCGCTGCCGCTTCATCTACTAAGTCTATTGCTTTATCCGGCAAATAACGATCGGTAATATATCGCGCTGAAAGCGTGACTGCCGCTATAAGCGCATCATCCTTGATACGAACCTTATGATGAGTCTCATAGCGCTCTTTCAGACCACGAAGTATAGATATTGTAGCCGACTCGTCCGGCTCGTCAACCATCACAATCTGGAAGCGTCGTTCAAGGGCTTTATCCGTCTCGAAGTACTTCTGATACTCATCCAGCGTAGTGGCACCTATTGCGCGCAGCTCACCTCTCGCTAAGGCTGGCTTGAGGATATTCGCCGCATCCATTGCACCACTGCTCTTACCGGCACCTACCAACGTGTGAATCTCATCAATAAACAGAATTATCTCGCCGGCGGCTTCTACAACTTCGTTTATCACACCTTTAAGACGTTCCTCGAACTCACCTTGATATTTTGCACCGGCTATAAGCGCACCCATATCCAAGGAGTATATAAGCTTCTTCTTCAGGTTCTCTGGTACATCACCGCGGACAATACGATGGGCAAGGCCTTCGGCGATGGCGGTCTTACCGACACCCGGCTCACCAATTAAAATAGGGTTATTCTTCGTCCTGCGACTAAGTATCTGCAAAACCCTACGTATCTCGTCATCACGACCGATAACTGGGTCTAATTTTCCTTGCTTTGCCCGCTCGCACAGGTTAATAGCAAATTTGTTTAAATTTTCTCTCTTTTCCATAGTTGTCATATTTTAAGTCTTTACCCTGATATCCTCAACAACTATACCAAACAAAAGGCGACTGCCAAAATGTCAGTCGCCTGTCATGTTATATTTTCAACCTCTTAAAAGAGATATCCCATCTTAACGTAGAAGTTTGCCAATTTCTGATTGTCGCGTGTATCAATAGGCATTGCCCAATCGGCTGAGAGAACAAAGTTCTCGTTCATTCCGACCTTCAAACCGATACCTGCTGTCATATGCGGCATATAGGCATTCTTGTCTTTCGTATCGAAGTACATATCATATCGGGCTGACGGGTCTGAAGGGTCATTCTTAGTAAGTTTGCCGGCTGCCGTGATACTCTCAAGCAAACTGTGATACTTACCTTCTGAGTGCATCTCTACCAATTCATTTAAATCATACGGTTGTGTAATCACACCTAAGTCAAAGAACGGATTGAGACCGATATAGAAATGCTGACGACCGATATCAAAATTGACTACGCGGAAACGGAACTCAATGTTTGCATACGCAAAGCCGTTGGCTAATATACGGTGCGCCAGCATGCCACGAACAGAGTTACCGCCGCCAAGACCTTCGTAATACACACGTTGGATAAAGAGGGCATTGAGGTAGTTATTCATATAGAAAGGGGACTTGCCGGCTATATTGTTCTGAGTACCTATACGATAGGCAAAGGTGATGCGGTTAATTCCGTTTTTGTCGGTATAGCACGGAACATAATGTCTAAAGGTAAAATTAAACTGGAGGTGGTTATAACCGGCTGTTGCCTGATTGCCGTAAGCTGCATTAAAGGCCGCTGAATAAGTGAAAAAGGCGTCTGCATATATACCTTTGTTCGGGCCTTGGCGCTTATCGCGGGTATCGTAAGTAATACCACCGCGCACGTAAGGATGCCAACCGCCTTTCATCTCGTCTTTGCCGATAAGATACCATTTCTTGTACATATCGTAGAGAAGGGGTTGGTTCGGGTCAAGTGCTTTCTGGTGGGGCAACGTCGGGTCAAATACGTTCTTTCCATTAAGCATGTCTATATCGCAGTCGTCTATAAGATAGCCTAATACACCTAAGCCGGCGTTCCACTTAAGGTCCTTATAGATTGTTCCTTCTATATCGCCGGCTACGCGGATTAGGTCACGTTTATATTTATAGAACACGCGCGTGCGATAGTCTTCTACTACCATCTTCTCGGGCTTCTTGGACCAGTCGTGCCACGTGAAATGGTACTTCGACTCATAGCCGTTAAAACCATAGAAGTCGCACATCGCATCAGGCAGATATGTGGCGTCAAGAGTCAAACGATAGCCGGGAATCAAGTACTTGGAGTCGTAATTAAAACGGAATATCCCATGGTGTTTCGTCGTATAGGCGGCCTCGACATAAAGAGAGTGAATATATTCCGGATATTGGGAGCCGTCACCGTAGTAATAGATATTGGACAACAAACCGCCTTGAAAACCATAATCAGCATCATAGGCGACAGAAGGCAGTATGCCAAAATTCCAACCTGTTTTTATCTTACGACCTAACGAATCTACTTCTTGAGGCTTTGGTTGCCGCTTAGCTAACAGCATAAGAGGCAACAACAATACTAAACAAAGGGTAATATACTTCTTCATAACATGTATTGTTTACGGTAAGATATACGCTACAGCTACTCCTAAATAGGTGCCTATGGCATATCCTACCAGTCCGATTACTATTCCCGAAATAAGAACTTTCTTGTTCTTCATCGCGCCTACCAAAGGAGGTACAAACGGAGGTGAGCACAACAACGCTATCTGGCTCACACAGAACAAATCGCCACTCACATGGGCGATTCGGCAGAATATAAGGTGCAAAACTGCGGACAGCACCATCACCCAGGCTACGAACAAACCTATCATCACGGAGCCGCCGTTGACGCTATGAATATCAAATAGGGATGCCACTATCACTGAGAATATTAGGATAAAGAACATTCCCAATTCAAAAGTCTTAGGTAGCGTACGCACTTTCTTGAAGAAAGAGGCGATAATAGATAAAGTAGTGATAGTCAATATGATAACTAACTCATTGAGCGTACCGGTTATCAGTAGTGCCAAACCGGCGCCAACTGCTAAGAATAAAACGCTCAGACCTAAACCGATAAACATACCGACTACATTCTTACGCTCGAACATTCCGCTATAGTTCTCAACATCTTTCGTCTCCACATCGGCGTCCTTGCGACCTTTACGGGTAACATCCGTGTAAGGTAACACCTTCCGGAACACTTTATATCCGCCTCCTATCATAAAAAATATATACGGAGTCGTCAGCACCATTTCAAACGCTAATACGATGGCCATCACGGTCTTATCAACACCTAACGACGCCCCTAAAGCATTGAAGTTCATCGTTCCACCGGTATAGATGCCCGTCATCATCGCGGCTATCTTGTTAAACTCCGCGATTTCCGGAGTGCGGAAAATAAAGTAACCGCTGATTACAGATACGATTACGGCTGAGATGCCGCCTACAAGGGACCAAATCGTTTTCGGCAACGCCTTCGTCCATAACTTGAAGTCGCAGTTAAACAACATCAACGGGATTGCTAACGGCACTGTTACCGACATTAATGTGGACTGTAACTTGCTAAATGTGAGTGCTGCTGCCGTACCAGCTTCAAAATGCACAAAACCGGTTAAAGCAAAGAGTATTCCTATCGCGTAGGCGGCTACTACGGTGCCTATCTTCTGCATCCAGATCCAACGCTTAAAGCACTCAATAATCAAAATAGGGACTATAATATATAACCCGATAATAATATAAACGCGTATCATTTCACTAATGTATTTCTATCTTCAAATAACAACCGCAATGTACGTACATATTCTTGCACGAACATCCAGAAAGGCATTCGTATAAACAGCGTTAGAGGCATTACTAACACCTGCCACACATATTGCACTGAGTTGTGGAATGCAGGATCGGATACTTTCTTGCATATGATAAGCCAGGCAACCCAGAGAGGTATCGTCAGTGCTCCACTTAATATAAACAGCGGGAACAATAGGACCGCATACAGAACCAACATCCATTTAGGCAATGGACGATGATTGAACTTATCAAACGGAGCTGGGGGATTGGCCTTTAACCGGGAGAAATTCTCTTCATAATGCTCATCATCCGGCACCCAAAGTATCTGCTTTCGCATACGCAACGTCAGCTCGTCACGAAGTGCCAAAATTAGGTGGGGACGGTCTAAGTCACTGTGGGACGCCGCGAACTCGGTCACATTGAGAGCCTCGCCTATATTGATTGTCAAATCATCCCAAAGATGGTAGTAATCACCGTATTCTATACCTACAGGAACAATATACACGGGTTTTTCAGCACCGAAGGTGTCGTTCGCTAATAATGCTATACGGAATATACCTTTACTCAGCGGCAGAAGGGAGTGCTTCGGACGATGTGTTCCTTCAGGTAGAATGCAGAACGGAACGCCGTCGCGCAAGGTCGATACGGCATTATTGATGGTCTCATCATTGTGCCGGACTTCATCTAAACCGTCACGCACACGACGAATTGGCATTATCTTCAACCATGTCAGCAGGCGTGCGAGACGTTCTTTACGGAATATATCCGCACGGGCGACAAATACCTTGCGGCTTCGGTCTATGCCTAATACAGCCATCGCATCGCACAAACCATCGGTATGATTAGGAGAATATATTACAGCGCCGTCCTTCGGGACATGCTCATAGCCTACGTATTGTATATGCCTATAACTGTGGCGAAACATCCAATCTACATACGGACGCAAAAAGTCATAAAGCCGGTCACTATCTTGTATTTTTGACATATAATATCTCTTGTGTTTTTGACATATAATATCATTTGAGACTGCAAAACTACTGCTTTTTTTTAATATATGCAAATTTTTTAAATAAATGCTATAAAATTCCCCCCTTTCACGCACCTTTTCACTCCCCCTTTCACGCACCTTTTCACTTCCCCTTTAACGCACCTTTTCACTCCTCCTTTCACTCCCCTTTTCACGTCCCCTTTCACGCACCTTTTCACTTCCCCTTTCACTCCCCTTTTCACTCCCCTTATTCCCGAAGGTCGCCCGAAGGTCACCCGAAGGTCGCCCGAAGGTCGAGCGACTGTCGAACAACAGTCAAGCGACGGTCGAACAACAGTCAATTGAGGTTCTAACGAGCTATAACAAGACCATCAGCATACTGCAAAGAATGTCACAGCGCATAAAAGTGCAGAAAATGCGCCTTTATGCATTTTTTTCTTGCACATATAAAAAAAAAGCAGTACCTTTGCGCGCTTATTCTGCGAAGCAGAAAGTATAATTAATATGTTTAACCCTTTAATTGGTAGGTAACAGTCTGTCCTACTGGACAAAACTGCCGACTACCACCACTCTACCTTATGGCAGAAAACAAATCTCTCCAGAACTTCGACTGGGATGCCTATGAGAAAGAATCTAAAGGCACATTAAATGAAGAACTTATTCAAAAGTATGACAACACCCTGAGCGCTATCAAGGACAAAGAAGTTGTTGAAGGTGTTGTTATGTCTATCAACAAACGCGAAGTAGTCGTTAACGTTGGCTTCAAATCGGACGGTATCGTTCCCGCTGCTGAATTCCGCTACAATCCGGACCTCAAGGTCGGTGACAAAGTAGAGGTCTTCATTGAGAGCCAAGAGGACAAAAAAGGTCAACTCGTTCTCTCACACAAAGAGGCACGCGCAGCTCAAGCTTGGGACCGTGTCGTTGATGCTTGCGAAAAAGGCGAAATCGTTAACGGTTACATCAAATGCCGTACGAAAGGCGGCATGATTGTGGATGTACTCGGTATGGAAGCTTTCTTGCCGGGTAGCCAAATCGACGTTAAACCGATTCGTGACTACGACGTATTCGTTGGTAAGACCATGGAATTCAAGATTGTTAAAGTCAATCAAGATTTCCGTAATGTCGTTGTTTCTCACAAAGCCCTCATCGAAGAGGAACTGGAGGCACAAAAGAAAGAAATCGTTTCACGTCTCGAGAAAGGTCAAGTGCTCGAAGGTGTGGTTAAGAACATCACTAACTACGGAGTCTTCATTGACCTCGGTGGTGTTGATGGTCTCATTCACATTACTGACCTCAGTTGGGGACGAGTTACCGATCCCAAAGAGATCGTTCAACTCGACCAGAAGATTAATGTCGTTATCCTTGACTTCGATGATGACAAGAAACGTATCGCTCTTGGTCTTAAACAACTTACTCCTCACCCATGGGAGCAACTCGATCCGAACCTCAAAGTCGGTGACAAAGTTCATGGTAAGGTCGTTGTCATGGCTGACTACGGAGCATTTGTTGAAATCGCAGACGGCGTAGAAGGACTTATCCACGTTAGCGAAATGAGTTGGAGCCAACACCTCCGTTCCGCTAATGACTTCCTCAAAGTCGGAGACGAAGTGGATGCTGTTATCCTTACACTCGACCGCGACGAACGCAAGATGTCTCTCGGCATTAAACAACTTAAACCGGATCCTTGGGAGAACGTTACTGAGAAGTATGCTGTTGGCACACGCCACTGGGCTAAAGTGCGTAACTTCACCAACTTCGGAGTATTTGTTGAAATCGAAGAGGGAGTAGATGGTCTCATTCACATCAGCGACCTCAGCTGGACCAAGAAAATCAAACACCCGAACGAGTTCACTTCTATCGGTGCTGAAATCGAAGTCATCGTACTCGAAATCGACAAAGAGAACCGTCGTCTCAGCCTCGGACACAAACAACTTGAGGAAAATCCTTGGGAAGAACTCGAAGCTAAATACGGCGTAGACACACTTGTAGAAGGTAAAATTGTTGAACTTAGCGACAAAGGTGCAGTCGTAGCACTCGAAGATGGCGTTGAAGGATTCTGCACAAGCCGTCATCTCGCTAAAGAGGACAAGAGCCCCGTTGCTAAAGGCGACACACTCGAGTTCCGCGTTATCGAGTTCAACAAAGATGCTAAACGCATCATGCTCAGCCACCTCCGCACATGGGAGGAGAAGAAAGAAGCACCTGCTAAAGAGACTAAAGCTAAAAAAGAGGCCGCTCCTGAACTTCCAAAGGTTGAGAAAACCACTCTTGGTGACTTGGATGTTCTTGCTAACCTCAAAGCCAGCTTAGAGCAAGAAGCTGAAAAACCTGCTAAGAAAGCTCCGGCTAAAAAAGCAGCTAAGGCTGAAAAGGCTGAAGAAGTTAAGGAAGAAGAAGCTAAGGAAGAAGCTCCAAAAGCTAAAAAGACCACCAAAAAGGCTGCAAAAAAAGAGGATGCTGAATAAGCATTCTCTTTGCACTTTGCAAAAAAGAAGAGCAACTCGATTGAGTTGCTCTCTTTTTTTACTTAACTCGTCTTTCTTGAATACGAGCTTTCTTACCGGTGAGGTTACGCAGATAATAGAGTTTAGAGCGACGTACTTTACCGTACTTGTTTACTGTAATGTTCTCGATGAACGGGCTGTCCATTGGGAAGATACGCTCAACACCAACGTTACCGGACATCTTACGTACCGTAAAGCGCTTCTTGTCTTGGCTTCCGTGAATAGCAATTACATCACCACGGAACTCCTGAATACGCTCTTTGTTACCTTCTTTAATACGATAAGCAACCGTGATCTGGTCACCGGCTGCGAAAGCAGGAAACTCTTTCTTCTCGCCTGCAAATGCCTCTTCGGCAATCTTCATCAAATCCATTTCGATTGATATTTAATAAGTTACGCATTCTATAGTATACACTACTATTCGTCGGACACCATTAACTCCTAACGAGTTTCTATCCACAACTACCTTAATCGCCAGAGACTATAGACGCAAATCGGCGGCAAAAGTACTGCTTTTTTTTCATATACGCAAAAAAAAGTGCAGAAAAATCAACAATCTGCACTTTTTTCTACTTTAGCTCATTCGGTATAGCCGTAATGACGCAAACGAGATTTGGACGAACGCCAGTCTTTATCTACTTTTACAAAAAGCTGAAGGAAGACTGGTTTTTCGAAGAAGGTCTCTATATCCCGTCTTGCTTGGGAACCTACACGCTTAAGCGCAGAACCGGCCTTACCAATTATTATACCTTTCTGTGAATCGCGTTCCACGTAGATTACTGCGGAGATACGGATTATACCTTTAGGGTGCTGTTCGGACGGATCCTCGTCATGAAAGGTCTCTACTTCAACCTCGACCGAATAAGGAATCTCTTTATCGTAGTTGAGTAATATTTTCTCACGGATTATCTCATCTACAAAGAAACGCGCAGGCTTATCGGTCAACTGGTCTTTATCAAAGAAAGGAGGCGAAGGAGGCAGGGCGCCCTTGATAGCTTCAAACAGTTGCTCCACACCGAATTTCTCTTGTGCCGAGATGGGGAACACTTGTGCCTGTGGCAGTTGCTTATGCCAATAGTCCACCAGATTGTCCAACGTCTCTTGGGTAGTGAGGTCAATCTTATTGATGATAAGGAACACCTTTGTATTCGCAGCAGCCATCCGCTTCACTTTCTCCAAGAAGTCCGCATTCTTTTCAGGCGAGTCTTGTACGTCCGTTACATATAACAGGACATCTGCGTCCACTAATGCGGAACGGGAGAACTCCAGCATCTGCTCTTGTAACATATAGTTCGGTTTGAGCACACCCGGAGTATCTGAATAGACTATCTGGAAGTCGTCTCCGTTGACGATGCCCATGATACGGTGGCGTGTGGTCTGCGCCTTGGATGTGATTATCGACAGGCGCTCGCCTACCAACGCGTTCATCAAGGTGGATTTGCCTACATTGGGGTTGCCTACGATATTGACAAACCCTGCTCTATGTGTCTTATTGTCAGCCATTATTCGCTAAACATTTTACCCGCACTCAGTTTGTTCACTTTACCAAAACGTGCTTTGAGCGCCTTTTGGTCAATCAGTTTCGGGTCTCCCATTATCAGGACTCTCATCGGCTTTCCTTGCACATACTTTTTGTAGAAACCTACAATATCTTCAAACTGCAGTTTCTCTACTTGTCGTACCTGAAGCATGGCCGGGTCTATCTGATATCCGAGTCTGGACCAGGCAATCATGCGTTGGCTCTTAGAGCGGAATGTAGGATGGTTAGAGAACATCTCCTGCGCTAAGATAGTACGGATATTTTCGATATTATCCCCATTCTGCGGCATGGAATCGAGAAGTGAACAATAGACGTTCAATGCATCGACAACTTTATCGGATTGAGTGCCTACATAACCGATGAAGTAGGTATTTCGCTTCGGTACAGGTGGAGTGAGGAATGCGCCGTACGCAGTATAAGCCATAGAGCGTTTCTCACGTATCTCGTTCAGTACGATGCCGGAGAAGCCACCGCCGAAATATTCGTTGAAGGCATTATTCAATACGGTTTCTTTAATAGCGAAGGGAGCTCCTTCAATGAAAAAGTATATCTTCGCCTGCTGCATCGTCTTGTCCGGTAAGAAATAGAGTTCTGTCTTATCGAATGTGGTACGGGGACGCTCTATCGGAGCGGAAGAAGGTATCGCCTTTTCGGACATAGGCACGTGACCATAGAGGGCTGCCTTGACGGAGTCGATTGGCATTCGGCCTGCATAGTGCATTTCTAACTCGAAGTCTAATGCTCGGTGCCACTCTGCCTCTAACTTGCCGGTGGTAAGTTGGAGGACCTCACTAAGAGGGGTACGGCGTAGGTATTCGGAGTTATCTCCATAGATAACATAGTCATAAGCTGCATCGGCAACAACATCGGTATTCTTGCGCTCCACTTGACGTGAAGAATAGACTTGACCTTTGACACTGCTCAGTTTGACATCGTTCTCTGAAGAGAAGTCCGGGAAGAGCATATGCAGATTAACAAGCGAGATAATCTCCTGCATGTTTTTCTCTGCGCCTTCAATATTTACAATCACGTAGTCGTTGTTCACGCTGTAGGAGCATTTACCACCAAGCCGGGCCAGTTTGGCACGGAACTCACCGGCACTAAGACCGGGTGCACCTTTCAGACCGGCTACGTTCATTAGCTGAACTGCATAGTCCAGAAGCGGCATTTGATAAGTACCCACCCCGTATTTGAGACAAAGGGTGAAAATATCGTTCTTCGGGTTTGGAGTTATGTAGGCGTGTACATTCTCGGCGAACTTAGAACGAGTGATATCTGTCAGGTCCACAAAACGAGGTACTAATTTGCCTGCAGGAATAGACGAGAAGTTCTTGTAATAGTCGGATTGTCCTTGTCCCGGCTCGATAGGTTTGATTTTAGGCTTAGCCAATTTATCTTTCTTAGGTGAGCCTTCTGCTATCTCGAAGGTCTTATGAGGTGCTGCCAAATATTTCTTTGCGATACGAACCACCTCCTCTTTCGAGAGTTTGGCAAGTTTCTCTTTCTGGCTGAAAATCTCTTCAAACGGGACCTGATAGACGTAGCCTTGCAGCAAAACAAATGCCTTCTGCATAGCGTATTCCATCATTCTGTCGTAGTCTTGGATAGCGTTAAGTTTGACCGCTTCGAACAAGTCATCGGATATTTCTCCCTTCACTAATTTATCCACAGCTTCCATCAACAGGCTCTCCGTTTCTTTAAGCGAGCGGTAAGACTGAGTCGTCATATCCATATAAGGTATCGCGATGACTTCAAGTCGTCCCATATCACGGGCTGAACCGTTGAGTGCTGCTGCGTACATGAGTTTATTATCCAGAATCATCTCGTCAAGCAGGCCGATACCCATTTCGTTGGACAAGAGATCGCACACCACATCTAATGCCAACTCGTCCTCTGCACCTACTTTTACGCCGTCATATGCGACACATACTTCGGGGAAGTAGCCTAACTTGGCGCTATAGGTCTCATTCTTGGAGAAGTCCGTCGAAGCATAAGTTTTACGTTCAGGTAGCGGTTTGCTCTCCAGGCGTCCGAAGGTCTTAGCTATCAACGGCTTAGCCTCTTCCGTAGAGAAGTCACCGACCATGATAAGAGCCATATTATTCGGCACGTACCATGTATTAAAGAACTCGATGAGCTGACGCAGCTTGGGGTTCTTCAGGTCTTCGGGATAGCCGATGATATCGCGTGCATAGGCACTCCCGGCGTATAGTTTCTCGTTGATGAATTTCTGTACATGCTGGGAGTTATCGTCGGAATACATGTTGTACTCCTCGAATACGTTCTCCAATTCAGCCTGGAAGGTACGGAAGACAGGGTTGATGAGTCTGTCCGAATAGAGCGTGAGCCATCTCTCCATCTGGTAGCCGGGGAATCGGTTGTGGAAGTAAGTCATGTCGTAGCTGGTAGCGGCATTGAGGTCTTCACCGCCGATAGACTGTATAAGGTTAGAGAACTCGTCCGTTGCGCTGTATTTCGCGGCGAGGCGGCTCTGTTCGTTTATACGCAGTTGGATTTGTTCACGCTCTTTGGCGTCTGTCGTCATTGCGAGTGTGTCGTAGAGGGCGATGACATGCTCGTAATAGGGTTTCTCTTTCTCCCAATCGAGAGCACCCATTGTATTGGTTCCCTTAAAGAGCATGTGCTCCAAGTAGTGCGCCAAACCGGTAGCGGTTTCCGGCTCATCGATAGATCCGGCGCGGGTTACGGTGGCGCCGAAGACATCGGGCATGTCGTGGTCTTCCCATAATAGAACGGTCAGACCGTTATCCAATTTGTACTGTGTAAATCCTTCCGGTTGTTGTGCGAAGGAAATCATCACGCTGAACAGCAGCGCTACGCTAAATAAAATCTTTTTCATCTATATAATTACCATTCTAATAATACTTTTCCGCATTGTCCGCTGACCATCACATCAAAGCCTTTTTGGAAGTCATCAAACTTAAACCGATGGGTGATAACCGGGCTTAGGTCGAGTCCGCCTAATATCATCTGCTCCATCTGATACCAAGTCTCCCACATTCGCCGGCCGGTGATACCTTTGATTGTGAGTGCATTGAATATGACGTCAGACCAGTTCACTTTAGTGTCAGCAGGCAAGATACCTAACTGCGCGATATTGGCGCCTTTGTACATATGTTCTATCATGTCATTGAAGGCAGACGGAGCACCGGACATCTCCAGTCCTACATCAAATCCTTTGATACCGAGTTTGCGCATAGCCCATTCTATTGTTTCGCCTTTGGCGCCGTTGACCGTTAGGGTGGCTCCCATTTTCTTGGCGATATCCAGTCGCAGTTCGTTGATATCGGTTACGACGACGTGTTTAGCACCGGCGTATCGGCATATACCTGCAGCCATCGTACCAATCAGTCCCGCTCCTGTGATGAGGACATCTTCGCCTAACAACGGGAAAGCGAGAGCGGTGTGCGTTGCATTACCGAACGGGTCCATTATGGCTGCGAAGTCATCGGGGATAGCGGGATTGAGTTTTACAACGTTGGACTCGGGTATTGTAACATATTCAGCGAAGCATCCGTCTTTGCCCATGATACCGACAGAGATTGTGTTTTCACACACGTGTCCCATGCCTCTCCGGCAGTTGCGGCAGTGTCCGCAGACGATATGTCCTTCTGCCGTAACTCGTTCGCCCACTTGGATGTTACGGACACCGGGACCGACTTCCACTACTTCGCCTACGAACTCGTGCCCCATGATATAAGGCGGCTTGCAGTGCGTCTGGGACCACTCGTCCCATTTATACATATGTAAATCCGTGCCGCAGATAGCAGCTTTCTTGACTTTGATGAGTACATCGTTGACGCCCACTTCCGGCATCGGCACATCTTCCATCCAAATGCCGTAGTCAGGGTATCGTTTAACTAAAGCTTTCATTTGAGAACACCTAATTGTTTACCTACTTTTACGAAGGCGTTAATACCTTTATCTAATTGTTGCGGAGTGTGAGCAGCACTGAGTTGCACGCGTATCCGAGCTTGTCCTTTAGGCACTACGGGGTAGTAGAAGCCGGTGACATATATTCCCTCGTTCTGCAGCGCATCGGCAAACTCCTGGCTCAGCCGTGCGTCGTAGAGCATAACGGCGCAGATAGCGGACTGAGTGGGCTTGATGTCGAAACCGGCAGTTTTCATCTTACTGACGAAATAGTCGGTGTTAGCATGCAGACGGTCTTGCAGCGTATTGTCACGCGTAAGGATTTCGAGTGTTTTTAGTCCGGCGGCAGCAATCATAGGCGGAATGGAGTTAGAGAAGAGGTACGGTCTGCTTCGTTGTCTGAGCAGGTCGATTATCTCTTTTCGTCCGGTAGTGAACCCGCCGACAGAGCCGCCGAAGGCCTTACCCAGTGTTCCGGTGATTATTTCCACTTTGCCTCGCAGGTTATAGAGTTCTGTTACGCCGTGTCCTGTTTTACCGACTACTCCGGCGGAGTGGCTCTCGTCAACCATAACGAGTGCGTTGTATTTCTGCGCGAGTTCGTATATCTTATCGAGCGGACACACATTTCCGTCCATAGAGAAGACTCCATCAGTTGCGATGATGCGGAAGCGTTGTTGCTGAGCAGCTTTGAGTTGCTCTTCAAGGTCGGCTACGTCACCGTTCTTATATCGATAGCGCACAGCCTTGCACAGTCTTACTCCGTCGATGATGGAAGCGTGGTTGAGTGCATCGGAGATGATGGCGTCCTCCTCGGTTAGAAGCGGTTCGAACAGTCCACCGTTAGCATCAAAGCAGGCGGCATAAAGGATTGTGTCTTCCGTCCCGAAGAAGGCGGATATGGCATGCTCCAGTTGTTTATGGGTATCTTGTGTTCCGCAGATGAAGCGTACGGAAGCCATTCCGTATCCTCGGCTATCCATTACATTTTTGGCAGCCTCAATAAGTTCTTTATTGTCTGCGAGTCCGAGGTAGTTATTGGCGCAGAAGTTGATAACATCTACTCCACCCTCTACCTTGATTTCTGACGACTGCGGCGTAATTATCACGCGCTCGTTCTTATATAATCCTGCGTCGCGAATCTCTTGTAGTGTTGTCTGCAGGTGTTTTTGAAATTGTTCGTACATAGTTGTTTATTTTGGATTATGGACCGTTCACTTTGCTCACTTAAGGAATAAGGAGTAATGACTTAAATGTATTAGTCGAGTCATTTTTGTCTTTTTTCTTTGAGCGAAGCGGTCTTTTTTCTTTGAGCCCGCAAAGCGGGCGGTCTATTAAATAATTCCTTGTTCAAGCATAGCTTGTGCCACTTTCATAAATCCGGCTATGTTAGCTCCTTTGACGTAATCGATGGTGCCGTCAGCTTGTTTACCGAATTTGACGCACTGTTCGTGTATGGACTGCATTATATGGTGCAGTTTCTCGTCCACTTCTTTAGCGGTCCAACTCAGGTGTTCGGCGTTCTGCGTCATTTCGAGTCCCGAAGTAGCTACGCCTCCGGCATTAACGGCTTTGCCCGGTGCGAAGAGCACGTTGTTGTGTTGGAAGTAATGAATTGCGCCGGGTTGGCAGCCCATATTACTTACCTCGCAGCAGCACCAGCATCCGTTAGCTTTGAGTTCTTTTGCGTCGTCTTCGGACAGTTCGTTTTGGAAAGCGCAAGGCAACGCGATATCGCATTTTTGTGACCATGCTTTCTTGCCTGCGATAAATGTGGCCATAGTCGGGAATTTGTCCGCCATGTCTTGTACTTTATTACGGTTAGAGGCACGCATGACAAGCATATAGTCAATCATCTCTTGTGTGATTCCGTTTGGTATAGCGCACACGCCGTCAGGTCCGGAGATGGCTATCACTTTAGCGCCTAACTCGGTTGCTTTTTTACAAGCCCCCCATGCTACGTTTCCGAATCCCGAGATAGCAACTGTCTTGCCTTTGATATCTTTACCATCTTGGTGCAGCAGGTGTTGTGTAAAGTACAGTGCACCATATCCTGTAGCTTCAGGGCGTAGGATTGAGCCTCCCCAGGTCATGCCTTTGCCGGTCAGCACACCCGTGTGGTATTCTCGAGCAAGCTTCTGGTACATCCCGTTAAGGAAACCTATTTCTCGTCCTCCTACTCCTACATCTCCTGCGGGTATATCCTGGTCGGGACCGATACATCTCCACAGTTCGAGCATGAAGGCGTGGCAGAATCGCATTATCTCGGCATCGGATTTACCGACGGGGTCGAAGTCACTTCCTCCTTTGGCACCGCCCATAGGCAATGTGGTGAGTGCATTTTTGAAGGTTTGTTCGAATCCGAGGAACTTAAGCATAGAGGGGTTAACGGCTCGGTGGAATCGCAGTCCTCCTTTGTAGGGGCCTATAGCGGCATTGAACTGTACGCGGTATCCGAGGTTTGTCTGTACTTCGCCGTTGTCATCGACCCACGTTACTCTGAAGGTAAAGATACGGTCAGGTTCGACGAGTCGTTCGATTATTTTAGCCTGTTCATACTCGGGGTGTTGGTTATAGACCTCTTCGATAGATGTTAGTACTTCCTCCACGGCTTGCAGATATTCAGCCTCTCCGGGATGTTTGGCAGCTAATCGCTGCATTATCTCTTGCGTTTTCATAATAGATTAGATTGGTTGATTGATTTTGCGCTACAAATATACGACAAAAATTGCATATACACAAATTTATTTATATTTTTTAGCCGAAATAATAGAATATTATTACTTTTATGCGCAAAAAAGACGTTTATGCTTGCATAAAAACGGATTTTTTTGAGGATAAAAGTGTAGGCACGCAGTGCCGGCTAAAAAATAAAGTTTGTGTATATCCCGCAGGGTGCGAACCACCATTCGAAGGGTCCCTTTAGGGGAGTAGGTCGAATATACTACAAAAAAATGGAACAGACAAATTTTTTATCGAATTTCGTTAAATACTTGTATTTTTAAGGAAGAAGATATAAAATTTGTCAGTTCTTAGCCACAAGGGCACTATTGTTTCGCACGTTAGCGCGTAATAATCGTTCGAGCTTTGCGAGATAAGAACTACATTCGGGCTGGTGAAGGAGTGCCTCGGATGGCACTCCGAGTGTTGAACCCGACGAGTCCCCACTCGGAGGAACAGTGCGACACATAGAACAAATAAGGCAGGCGGCGTCCGAAGTACAA
>ODAI012709704.1_pt1 | contig 32703 bp, 32 predicted proteins | sample 1539321 | NCBI WGS metagenome assembly ODAI01 (sample SAMN02144231, study PRJEB22623) | gut metagenome | biome: sheep rumen | host: Ovis aries | place: New Zealand
AGGAAAATATGGCCGTGATGATTCGCGAGAGCGAACAGTATCTGCAAAAAAGCCTGGAGAGTGTATGAATAGTATAAGTGACGAATCAAAATATGCATGTTCCGGATGCGGTGCATGCACCGCAGTATGTGAATTCGGTGCAGTTCGCCTGAATATGAACACTGCCGGTTTTTTTCATGCAGAGATAGATGATGAAAAGTGTGTGCATTGCGGAAAGTGTAAAAAAGTCTGTATGCGATTTACGGATGAGATAAATGGTGTAAGCTTATATAGTGCCGGATTATATGCCATGCAAAGCGCTGATCAGAACGTATTGAGAAACAGCGCATCCGGCGGCATCGCCCATGAACTTGCCCGAATGGCATTGGGAAGAAAAGAAACGGTCAGCGGAGCAGCCTATATTCGTAAAAAAAACATAGTGGAACATATTCTCGTTCATGATACGAAAGGCTTACAGAAGATAGATGGATCAAAATATCTTCAGAGCAATACCATGCAGGCTTTCAGGAGTATAGCAGAAAGAGCGCAGGAAGCCAGAGACAGTCGGTTTTGTATATTCGGCCTCCCCTGCCAGATAGCAGGATTTCGCCAGGCTGCTGAAATGTTGAAAATCCGTGACCGCGTACTGTTAGTGGAACTTTTTTGTCACGGCGTTCCCACCTACAAATTATGGGAAAAGGAAATCAATAGGGTCTCGAAAAAGATAGGAACCCGTCAATTCAGGAAAGTTAGATTTCGGGATAAGAGTGTAGACTGGCATAACTATTGCTTAATGATTATGAACGAAGATAAAGTATTCCGGGGTAAACGGGAAAGAGAGCTTTTCTGGCAGGTTTATTTTGAAAGCATTCTACTGGGAGACAGCTGTTATCAGTGCAGATTCAGAAAAGAGAAATCCTGTGCGGATATTCGTCTGGGTGACTATTGGGGACCGAAATACCAGTTCAATAAGGAAGGGGTCTCCGCTGTCTACGTATGTACACCGGAAGGTGAAAAGGCAGTTCGGGACTTGATTGAATCAGGACGGGTGCGTGAACTGGAAGCTACGACTGCGGCGGAGATGTTGGCCAGACAGAATATGCAGGGGTATGGCAGAACAGAAAAGATCCATGCGGAGGCGATGGAAAAGCTTTGGGCTGAAGAAGATATCAATAGAATTATTAAAGATTATCGAAAAAGACAGCCTGCCGGACAGAAAATAAAGAGAGGCATAATGTACCTGGGGTCGGTACTACCGGATCGGCTAAGAATTGAGTTGAGAAAAAGAGTGTCCTTTGCTCTTATGCAGAAAAAAGGTGATGTGAAAAATGATTAAAGTACTGCAAGTAGTCGGCAGAATGGATTATGGAGGAACAGAAACTCTGCTGATGAATTTGTTAAGGGTACTGGATCAGAACAGTATCCAATATGATTTTGTTGAACAGACACCTGAAGAGTGTGCTTATGATCAGGAGATTTCCTCTTATGGAGCGAAAATCTACAGATGTCCGCATATATCCTGGAAAAATCTGAAAGCTTACCGGGAATGGTGGAGAATATTTTTCCGGGAGCATCCGGAATATCTGATTGTTCATGGGCACAGCAGAGGCTCCGCACCAATTTATTTGGATGAAGCAAAAAAAGCAGGACGAATCGCTATACTCCATTGCCACAGTGGTTCATATGGCCTTGGGATACAGGGATTTATCAGATTTCTCTGGCAGCTGCCTCTATATCATATCTCCAACTATAAATTTGCATGTTCTTACGATGCGGGTGTATCACAGTTCGGAAAGGAAAGCGAGTTCTATGTAATTAAAAACGGCATTTCTTCTGAAAGATATGTCTATAACCCTGAAATCAGGAAGAAGGTACGAGATGAATTTCAGATTCACAAAAAACTTGTAATCGGGAATGTATCCAGATTTGAAAGCCCGAAGAATCATGAATTCCTGCTTTCGATATTTAAAGAAATCCTGAAGATTGAACCCAACGCTGCTTTAATGCTTGTGGGTACAGGATCAAAAAAAGAGCGAATAGAAGAACTTGCAAAAACTTTAGGCATAGAAGATAAAGTCTATTTTATCGGTGCAAGGAACGATGTCAATGAATTGCTGCAGGGTATGGATGTCTTCGTTTTTCCGTCACTTTATGAAGGACTTCCTCTGGCTCTCATTGAAGCGCAGGCGGCCGGTTTACCGACGTTTACCAGTGCAAAAGTGGTCGCTTCGGAAGTTAAAATAACAGATATCCTGTATTTTATCTCTCTGAAACGGACGGCGGAAGAGTGGGCAAGGATTATTATGAAAACGGTGCGTGACGGAAGAAAAAGAAGGGATATGTCGAAAGAAGTAATTGAATCCGGTTTTGACATACGAAATACGCAGAAATGGCTCGAAGAGTTTTATTATGAGGCGGTAAGAGATGCAGACAAAAAAGGTTACAGTGAGTCTGATAACACCGACATATAATCGGGCAGAATTATTGGTTCGATGTTATGAATCCTTGAAACTGCAGAGTGATAAAGACTTTGAATGGATAATAATAGATGATGGCAGCACCGATGAGACTACGGAGATAGTGAAGACATTTCAGGATTCCTTCAGGATTGTATACCACCGGCAGGAAAACGGAGGTAAACACAGGGCTCTAAATGCGGCGCATCCTTATGTGACCGGTGAGTATGTGGGATTATTGGACAGTGATGACCAGCTGACACCGGATGCGGTCTATTCCATAAAAAAAGGATGGAAAAGGTATGACAGCAATCCGGAGGTCGGGATGGTGACTTTCCTGAAGGGAGAAAATGAGAAGAAACCTTCCTGTATGGCGCATCCGAAAGACGAGGGAAAAATAGTTGATATTATGCGATATAAGCGCATATGCTTTCACAGTGTGGATGCATTTGAAATAATCCGAACAGAACTTTTTTTAAAGTATCCGTTTCCTGAATTTGACGGTGAAAAGTTTATATCGGAAGGCGCCTTATGGAACAGGATAAGCAGGACACATAAGTGCGTTTATATTAACAAGGTAATTTATATTGCTGAGTATCAGGAAGATGGTCTGACCAGATCCGGAAAAAAACTTCGTGTTCATAACCCGTGCGGTGGAATGTTTACTGCGCAGCTGAATATGAGCAGAAAAAACTATTTCAAGAGAAGAATAAAAAATGCGCTGTTGTTTACCTGTTATGGCTTTTTTGCCGCTTATACACCCGGAGAAATCCTGGCGGAGAGTGAATATAAAATTTTAACTGTGATCGCTATGCTGCCGGGATATGTATTATTCATATATTGGAAAAGAAAGTATTATTGATAACTGATGAAAAAAGTACTGATCGTAATAGGCAAGCTCTGCGTAGGTGGAGCGGAAAGAGTAGGCCGGGATATCGGTTACCATGCAGATAAAAAGAAATATGAGATCCACTACCTTGTTTTCGGAAAAGACAGGGGTGATTATGAACGGGAGCTTATACAGGCAGGCTGTAGAATTCACCATATGCCGCCGCCATCCGACGGTTACAGGAGATATTATAAGAATCTGATGCGTCTTCTGAAGCGAGAGGGCTTCGATGTAGTGCATTCTCATACAATGTTCAGTTCAGCATGGGTGCTGAATGCTGCACGAAGATGCGGAGTGCGGGTTCGCATAGCTCATTCTCATACGATACGGGGTCCCGAAAAAAGAACCTTAGTCAAGAGAATGTATGAAACTGCCATGCGGATCATAATAAGAATTGACAGTACACATTATGTCGCGTGCGGAAAAGGAACGGGAAACTGGCTCTTTGGCAGGAAGTATTTTTCGAGGCATGGCATACTGATCTACAATGGGATAAAGCTTGCAGACTATGCGTATCATGATGAGGACCGTCGGCGAATTAGGGAGCACCACCAGATAACGGACTGTTTTGTGTTGGGACATGTAGGTCACCTGGCTCCGGTAAAAAATCAGAGTTTTATATTAAAGCTGCTGCCGGATATTTTGGAGAAAAATGAAAAGACGAGGCTGCTTCTTCTCGGAGACGGGCAGGATAGAGAAAAGCTGCTGGAGGAGGCCAAAGCGGCAGGAATAGAAGACCATGTTATTTTCACTGGAAATGTGTCAAACGTAGGTGAATATATGAGCGCTATGGATGTCTTTCTTTTCCCATCGCTGTATGAAGGTATGCCGCTTGCTATGGTGGAGGCTCAGGCTAACGGACTTCCTTGCGTAATTTCCGATGCAATACCGGATGATGTCTATCTGACTGATCTTGTGCAGAGCGTTTCATTAAATGCAGACAGGGAAGAGTGGGTAAACGCTATTTTGTCTGCCAAAAGAAATGAATCGGAGAAATATGAGGAGAAAATCAGAGGGACAGGGTTTGACACCATGGATATGCTTAAAAAGATATATGCATTATATGAGGAATAATCATGCAGCCAAAAGTTTTTATCGGAAAATTTATATATGAAGTACTTGGAAAGCATATGCCTCTATCGGACAGCCGAGTCAGCCTGGGAAGCAAAAAGGTAAGACAATTCTGCGGCAAGCTCATTCTTAAGGAATGCGGCAGAAATGTGAATATAGAAAAAGGGGCGCATTTCAGCCCGGAAGTAAAAATCGGAGATAATTCCGGGATAGGAGTAAATGCACAGATAGCACCATACGTGACAATCGGATCGGATGTCATGATGGGACCGGAATGCCTTATATATACTTCCAATCACGGAATGAAAAAAGGGAATATTCCAATGTGGAAGCAGAAATCCTCAAAAACAGAACCAGTCGTCATCGGAAATGATGTGTGGATTGGTGCCCGTGTAATTATTCTTCCGGGAGTTACCATTGGGGACGGAAGTGTTATAGGGGCAGGCTCTGTAGTAACGAGAGATGTGGAGCCGTATAGTATTGTCGCCGGAAATCCCGCACGCGTAATTAAGCGGAGAGACAGCCAGTGAAAAAGATAATTTTTGTAATCCCTACTCTCAGGATCGGCGGTGCTGAAAAGAGTCTTGTCACTCTTCTGAAGACTCTTGACCCGAAAGAAGTAAAAGTTGATCTATTGCTCTTTGAGGCGGGAGGCCCCTTGCAGCGCGATGTCCCGGAGTGGATAAATATAATAGAGGCAGATATTCTTACCAGAGGAATGACGTTGGAAATTAGGTATTATTTAAAAGAATTGCTTAAAGCCCGCTATTATCGTGCAGCGATTGTCAGACTCTGGATGACGGCTCTTTCACGGATGAAAGTTAAAAATGTATTCCACTGGGGAGTCATCAGGAAGTATATTAAACGTCAGAGAAAAAAATATGATGTCGCCATCGGATACCTGGAAGGTGCTGCAGATTTTTATGTTAAGGATAAAATCCGCGCAGACCGAAAAATAGGGTGGATACACAGCGATTTCACCGGCCGGGGATTAGTTAATCAGGAAAAGCAATATTACGAGGCTTTTGACAGGTTGGTCACAATTTCAGAAAAGTGTAAGACCGTTTTTAAAGGCGAAATGAATAATCCGGATCTTAACATAGAGGTTATTGAAAACATTGCATTACCGGATGAAATCAGAAGAAGAGCGGAAGAAGAGGCAGACATCGAGTGGGATGAGGACAGTATTCATATCGTAACGGTCGGACGTATTGAATATGCGAAAGGAATTGATATAGGCGCTCAAACCTGTAGGCTTCTTCAGGAAGATGGAGTAAATATAAAATGGCATGTTTTTGGGGATGGTTCTCTGAAGAGAGATATTGAAAACTATATCAGTACAAATCAATTGCATGACATGTATATGCTGGAAGGGCAGACAGAAAATCCGTATCCGTATATGAAAAGAGCGGATTTAATAGTCCAACCTTCCAGATGGGAAGGAAAATCTGTTGTGCTCGATGAAGCTAAGATCTTAGGGAAAGCTATTGTCACAACGAATTATCCTTCAGTTGGTGATCAGATTACAGATGGAGTAAACGGAATTGTCACAGAATGTGTTCCGGAGGCGTTGGCGGAAGGAATACTGAAGTTAATAAGAGATCCTGATTTGAAACGGGAAATAGAACAGATAAATGCCGGACAGGATCCGGATTATCTGAAGACTGTATATAAAGTTAAACAGATAATAGGGATAGGACAAGGTGATAAACTGTGTTCAGACAATTAACAGTATTATTTATAGTAATGGTCATCACATTGCTGTATTCAGTAAGAGAAATAACGAAGAAAGGCTGTATAATCGCAGTGTCTCTCGTCATGACTCTTTTCTGCGGATTGCGTACTATGTGGTCAGGAGATTTGATGAAATATGGTACATTATATAGTCAGTGCAATTCGACAGAATGGAGGGGGCATATATTTGGGAGAATCAATAATATTGGAATCCGTCTTTTTTTTCGGTTGTGTGGATTATTAGGTGTGTCATATCAGGCGAGTCTTTTCATAATTACGGCATTTTCAATCATATCTTTGGGGATTCTGATTTATAAATATTCGCCGTCTCCGTACTGGAGCTATTTGATCTATATTGCTATGGGGTTTTATCTGTTTACTTTCAGTGGATTAAAACAGACGATTGCCATGGGCTTTCTTGTAATCGCCATGATGAAGCTCTTAGAAGATAAAATCGGAAAGTATATTTTATTTGTAATAATAGCAGGCGTTTTCCATGCACCGGCTTTTATCTTCTTTTTGGCGTTACCGTTTTGTAAAGTTAAGTTAAGCGGGAAGTTTCTTGTGATCGTTATTGTTCTGGCAATATTGGTTATAGCCAATAGAAACCAAATTGCGGAATTTCTTAGCGAGATGTACTATGACTCGGAGAAAGACTTCACTGCATCGAAACTGATTGGCGGACGCGCCCTTATGATGGCATTTATTATGGTAATCGCACAATTCCTCCGTCCATTAAGAAATGATGATACGGTATACCGCAAGATATTCGGTCTCATGATTCTGGCGTTTGTTACACAGTTCTTTTCTGTGTTCAATAATATTTTTACAAGACTTGCGGATTACTTTTATCAGTTTGTCATACTCTACATCCCGATGATGATAGAGCCGGCTTATGTTCGTCTCAATCAGATGGGAAAAAACAAGGTCTACACACGAGACAATAATCTGGGAATAATAATAGGATTGGTTATCACGGCTTTTTCTGTATGGTACTATTATCGATACCTTAATGGTACGATTACCTACGTGAATACGATTAAGTTCTTTTGGGAGGTAGACCCTTTTAGATGAATACGGGTGTTTGAGAAAATATGTCTGTAAAGTATAGCTTGATTATACCGGTATATAATGCTGAAAAACATATAAGCGCATGTCTGGAAAGTATTCTTGGTCAGTCTTATCAGGATTATGAGGCAATTCTGGTAGATGATGGAAGTACGGACGATAGCAGGAGAATAGAGGAAAGATACAGAGTGATTGATAAGCGAATAAAAGTGATCGCAAAAGCAAATGGAGGGGCGGCCAGTGCGAGAAATGCAGGGATTGAGCATGCTTCAGGGGAATATATTCTGTTTATTGACAGCGATGATACCATCGAGAAATCCTTATTAAGTCAGGTAGATAAAGTGCTGACTGAGTCAAAAGGCATTATGCCGATCTATGGGATGACTTTTGATTATTACAGAAAAGGTATTCTTGAGAAGAGTGAAGTGCTGGCACAGTATTCTGAAAAATTTCTGACTATAAAGCAGATTTATGAGCGTTATTGTGAATTATTCTATGCGAATGTATTTTCCAGTGCCTGCAATAAGGTTTTTGATCTATCGGTTATTCGAGAGAACCACTTGCGATATCGAGAAGGTATGATTGTTTATGAAGATTATGATTTCGTCTTATCTTATATAGATCACATATCGGGAGTACGGTTTATTAATAAAGGATTGTATCATTATCGACATGATTATGAAGATATCCACAGTAGATGTTACCGTTTGGAACTTTCCACCATAAAAAAAAATATGTCGCAGTTATGTGCTACTGTTTTAAGTATCGGAGGGCATAGGGCTATGCCGGAAAAACTGCCGGCATTATATGAGGCTACGGCAGACTTATATCTGCAGATGGTAAAAGACAATCTGCTAAAGGGGAGTTATACAGAAGACAATATAAAGCAGATCTTAACCGACTACATCCGAGATGATAATTTTAAAAGGTTACTGCAGAGAGAAGATCAGTTACAGTTGAAAGAGGCTGAGTTCCTGCAGCAAATCAGGGAAAGAAAGTTCCGGGAAATTCATAAAGCAATTCAGCGCCAGAAACGCAGAGCACTTCTGAAAAAGAGTGTAAAGAGGCTGATTGGAAAGTAAAATGTCAGAGAGGCAGAAACGATTTCTGAGCTTATGGAAATTATTCATAAAGATGGAGACACAATAGAATGCATGAAATGGATATCAGATCTATGCAGAAAGTTGAACTTAATTTACTGCTGATACTTAAGCGTATCTGCGAGAATAATGGCCTGCGATATTATATAGATGGAGGAACTCTTCTGGGTGCAGTATGTTATGAGGGGTTCATTCCCTGGGATGATGACATTGATATTAAGATGCCGCGGCCGGATTATGATAAATTGCTTAAATTACAGGATCAGCTGCCAGAATATGTTCGGATTCAGTCCCCGAATAAAAAGAGTTGCGATTATATAATGGCAAAGATGGTGGATACTCGGACATTGCTTTTGGATAGCAATCAATTGATAACGAAAGAGACGGGGGTATATATTGATATATTTCCCATGGACGGGTATCCGAACGGGAAATGGATTAGAAAGTACCATTTAAGAAAACTGAACAGGTTGAATTCTTTGTTTCATAATGCATTATATGGCTTTAATAGATATACAAACTCTGACAAAATTCATAAAAGACTGAAAGGGTTTATTTATGCCCATTTATACACGCCTTGGAAGCTGTATAAAAAACTCGAAAGGAACGCCAGAAAGTTTAAGTACGACAAGTCGACAGATGTAGGTTTACTGGTAGAAGGAGACGCGTTCAAAGAAAGGTTCAGCCGTAGCGGACTAGATAACAGCGTTGCGCTTGAGTTTGAAGGACATATGTTTCCTGCCACGTCTACGTATAAAGAGCATCTGGTTGCTTTTTACGGAGAACATGTAATTAGACCGGAATGCTACCACAATCTTCCACAATACCCGTCGCAGCATAAACATAAAGTATATTGGATAGATTGATTCTGTGTTGGAAAGTGAATGTGTACTCTACAGACAGGAAAGCAGACACGGCAAGAACGCGGACTTATTTTGAAAGCAAGAGGTATGCAGATGAGAAAAGTATTATTTCGTTTAGGGGTGGTAATCCTGATAATAACTCTGCTTTGCTCTGGTTACTGCATATGGATAGATAATCATCTTGTTATTACGAAGTATACATTACAGACTTCTTTTAAAAAGCCAATTCGTATCGTACAACTGACAGATCTCCACAACAAAAAATTTGGAAAAAATAATCGAAAACTTGTATCTATGGTTAGAAATCAGAATCCTGATCTTGTCGTAATGACCGGCGATATGCTAAATGCGACAGAGGAAGAGACCGAGACAGTTAGTTCACTGATAGCGGAGATGGCCAAATTTTCACAGGTATATTATGGTTATGGAAACCATGAGGTGAAGTGGCTCAGAAATTATAATGTCAATTTACAGGAGATGTTAGAAAAGCAAGGGGCGGTTGTAGTAAATAATTCATATGTAGATATTGATATAAAGGGACAGCCTCTCAGAATCGGTGGATACATGGGTTATTATCGCGCACCTCATATGCTTACTCATGATGAAGAAGGAAAGAAAATAGAATGGGAGTTTGCAGAGAACTTTGAACAGACCGATCGATATAAAGTGCTCCTGAATCATATTCCGACACAGTGGGTCGACTGGCATTATACAAATAAATATGATGTTGACCTTGTATTCTCAGGGCACTATCATGGCGGAGTCATTCAGATACCATTCATCAATAGAGGGTTGATTGCTCCTTATGTCGGATGGTTTCCGAAAAATACGAAAGGTGTATTTTTCGGAGAAAAAGGAATCTGTATACTATCTGTAGGATTAGGATCAGAATATTCAATTCCACGAGTTAATAATCCTCCTGAAATTGTGATTGCTGACTTGTTACCGCTTTAGAACACCTATGATGAGAGTGAGAGAATATGCCAGAAATATCAATAATTGTACCTGTTTATAGAGTTGAAGCATACCTTAAAGAATGTATCGATAGTATTTTGAATCAAACTTTTATAGATTTTGAGGTGATACTTATTGATGATGGCAGTCCTGATCGGTGTGGTGAGATTTGTGAGGAGTATGCAAAACGGGACGAGCGAATAAGTGTTATCCATCAACAGAATAAAGGACTTTCAGGTGCTAGAAACACAGGAATAGAGAAGGCGAAAGGATCATTAATCACTTTTATTGATAGTGATGATATTGTTCTTCCTCAATTTCTTGAACGGATGCGAACAGCTTTTGTGCGAAATCGTGCAGATATTGTTGCCTGCAATACGGTGCAGTTTGAAAAAACAATGGCAAATAGTAATTGTTTGCAATTCTCAGAAGAGTGTGTCATGTCTGGAAAGGAAGCTGCCTTGCTCCAATATTCTGGCCTTGATGGATTGTCGGTGATTGCTTGTGGAAAACTATACTCGAAGAACCTATTTGAAAAAATAAGATTTCCGGAGGGAAAGATACATGAAGACGAGGCTATTATTCCTATCTTGTTATATCGTGCAGATAGAGTTGTAACAATAAAGGAAGCACTATATGGCTACAGAAAGCGGCAAGATAGCATTATAAATCAGAAATTTTCAGTTCGCAGATATGATGCAGTTGAGGCTGCCAGAAATTGCGCCGTATTTTTTCGAAGACACAAAGAGATGGCTTTATATAATGCAGCTACAAAGCATATGAGAACGTTTATAGCGATATACGCATTATTGGCATCAAAAGAAGGAATAAGTGATCAGGTACCTAAGCGATATAGAATAGCGAATTATCGTGCAATTGTTTATCTGAGAAAAAGTATCCCTCACAAAAGATATATGTATTGGGTAGGACAATATAACCCTAAGATTGTATTAATAGAAGAATATTTACAAAAAGTAAAAAGTATATTTGGGAAAAATATATGATGACTCAGAATCGTAAACAGTCTTTCATATACACTGGAAAAAAGTTTGTAATGATCGGAATACAGAATTATTCAAAGTAAGCAAAGATATGAGAATTTTTAGATTCTTGGGACTAAGGCTTAACAGACATGCGCCAATACCAATAGCAGTAAGAATTAACAAAAATCAACTGTCCATCTATGCAGGATGAAGTGAAATGAAAGGGATCTAAATGCTGTCAATAATCATTCCGGTTTACAATGCATATCAATACTTAGATCAATTAATCGACTGTCTTGTTAATCAGACATATAAGGACATAGAAATATTGCTAATAGATGATGGGTCGACAGATGGGTCGGGAGATCTATGTGATAAGCGATCTTTGTTAGATAACAGAGTAAAAGTTTTTCATAAGAGTAATGGGGGACAAAGTTCGGCACGTAATTTTGGATTGAAGAAGGCAAAGGGTAAATATATAGCTTTCGCAGATCACGATGATGTCATACATTCGAAGATGTATGAAAGCATGATAAAGCTTCTTGAAAAGCACAACGCAGATGTATGTGCATGTCAATTCATGGGCGTACAATCATCTGAAATAGAAAGCCTATGTTTTGATAGTGAGAATTGTACTGCGAGAGAAATTGAAAAGAAAGAATTGATAGACGATTTCTTCAGACCAACCTGGAGAATTCCGGTATGGAATAAAGTGTATCGTGTAGATTTAGTAAAAGATGTTCAATTTAAACCATATCATTTGGGGGAAGATAATTGCTTTTCTTATCAAATAATAAAAAAATGCAAAAAGTATTTACTGTGTGACAACGTTTTTTATTACCAAAGACTACATGGTTTTAATTATGAGTTTACTGCTAAGGAATATCAAATAGACTTGTTGGAAGCAAAAGAAAAAATATTGAGAGATATAAGGAATACATTTCCGGATAACTATTCAAGGAGTCGCCAACTGTTTTTATATGAATGTGTAAGAATTTACAATGATTATATTGAACAAGGAAGTAGCGAAAAGGTATGTGAAAGAATAATCAGAATAATTAAACGAAATAGCAGGGCAATTTTATTTGATGCAATACCAATTGGAAGAAAAATACTATTTCTTAAACTTAAATGTGGTTTTGTTACAAAAAATACCAAGAAAATTATCTTGTAAAGTGTGTTGAAAGCAATTAAAATCTTTCATTTACAGAAATAGGGATTATTGTGATTGGTGCTGGATTTTCGGATCGAAGTAGGGAAATATGTGATAGGCTGGCATTATAGGACCATAGAATCAGAGTAATCCACCAGCCAAATCAAGGAGCCAGTGCAGCCAGAAACCCTGGAATAGACTTAATTATGGGCAAGGTTCTTGCATTTATTGATGCGGATGACTATATCGAAACACAAGTGATAGATTATCCGCGACAACTTTCAAAGCAATGATTCTGCTGTATTCTGGCTTCATACGGAATGGAAAACGCTTTACAGAAAGGAATGATAGAATGACATTATCGGAACTTAGAGAGAGTATAAAAGAGGATAAAAGATGTTCTGTCGGAAGGAATCCGGGGAGAACATATCTGTTTTGGTTCAGGATAACGCAGTATTTTTATCAGAAAGGGAAAAAGGCATTTATCTTTTATGCAATTGCTCATCTTATTTTAAACCATTATTCTTCTAAATACGGAATAGTATTTTCGGTGAGACGGCATGTCGGAAAGGGTATAGCAATTAATCATATGTCCTGTATCATTAATATGGCGGAAAGTTTGGGCGATTATTGCTGGCTTAAACCCGGGGTCGTTATCGGGGAAAGTATGCCCGGGTCTAGGACACCGAGAATCGGGCAACATGTTAATTTCGGAACCGGATGCAAAGTCATCGGAGATATTGAAATCGGGAATAACGTGATAATTGGAGCGAATGCGGTTGTTACACACGATGTGCCTGATAATAGTATAGTTGCGGGAGTACCTGCAAGGGTAATCGGTTATACAGAGGATATGTGGGGTACAAATAAAGTCATATATTAACCTTGCATAGATACATATTAAGTTAGGAATGAAACTATGTCTATGCACAAGCTGAACCGAAGATTGCTTTGGTAAAGGAATATGTATAACATATAAAAAAGTTATTAGGAATTCCAAAATATAGTGTGAGCCGAGGAAAGAGATAATATCCAATCTAATAGCAATGGGTTTGTGCTTTTGTTTCAGAGGAGGAAATACAATGGAACAGTTTGATGTTGAAATTGTACCAAAGACGGGATGGTTTGATATAGAGTATAAAGATGTTTGGAAATATAGGGACTTAATAGTATTATTTGTTAAACGTAATTTTGTTTCACAATACAAACAGACAATTTTAGGCCCAGCATGGGCAATAATACAACCGTTAATGACAACGGTTATTTTTACGATTGTTTTTGGCTCAATGGCTGGGCTAGCAGCAGATGGAGTACCCTCGTTCTTATTCTACATGAGCGGTACGATAGCATGGTCATATTTTTCCTCCTGCCTTAACGGAACTTCATCAACATTCATATCAAATGCCGGCATTATGGGAAAAGTATACTTTCCGAGACTGGTAATGCCAATTTCAACTGTACTGACTAATTTAATATCCTTTTCTATTCAGTTTGTAATGTTTCTGGGTTTTCTTTTTTATTACTTTATCAGGGGAGAAGTACATCCGAGTATATACTGTTTATTATTGCCGTTAATGATATTACAAATGGCTATGTTGGGATTGGGGGCAGGTGTTATTATATCTGCACTAACCACGAAATATAGAGATTTGAGAATGCTGGTAGGGTTTGGAGTATCACTCTGGATGTATGGAACACCGGTGGCATACGATATGAGAATCATTCCTGAAAAATATATGCAATTATATATGCTTAATCCTATGACCCCAATAATTAACATGTTTAGGACGGCGTTTTTAGGTATAGGTAGTGTCCAATTCCACTATTATTTAACCAGTTGGATAGTAACAATTATTATTCTATTTATTGGCGTTGTTTTATTCAACCATGTTGAAAAAACATTTATGGATACAGTGTGAGGATAAAAATGGATAAATTGGCTATTAAGGTAGAACATGTATCGAAAGAATATCGATTGGGGGCAATTGGTGGTGGATCACTTCGCGGGGATATACAATCATGGATGGCTAAACGAGCGGGTAAGGAAGATCCTAATAGTAAAATAGGAGACGAACATGCGGGTAATAGAGGGGATAGGTTTTTAGCCTTAAATGATGTTAGTTTTGAAGTGAAGAAAGGTGAAGCGCTCGGAATAATTGGTCATAATGGTGCAGGAAAGTCTACACTATTGAAATTGCTTTGTCGAGTAACGGCTCCTACAAAAGGAAAGCTATCATATAATGGACGAATTGCATCTATGCTGGAGGTTGGGACGGGATTTCACCCAGAACTTACTGGACGAGAGAATGTTTATATGAATGGTGCAATACTTGGAATGACAAAAGCAGAAATTGCGGCTAAATTCAATGACATTGTAACGTTTGCTGAAATGGAGCAATTTATTGATACACCAGTTAAGAGGTATTCTTCTGGGATGTATGTAAAACTTGCTTTTTCGGTAGCGGCTCACCTTGATAGTGAGATAATGATAATGGATGAGGTCTTGGCAGTAGGAGATATGAATTTTCAAAAGAAATGTATAAAGAAAATGTCTGATGCTGCAAGATTAGATGGGAGAACAGTATTATATGTAAGTCATAATATGAGCACTATACGACAACTGTGTAATCGATGCATAGTTTTAGAAAAAGGAAGAGTTAAATTTGAGGGATCTGTTGAAAACGCTATAAGTACTTATTTAAATAATGATTTTATAGAAAAAACACGTATAGATTTATCAAAGATAAGTAGATTAGACTTTCTCAAACGAGAAGATGTGCGCTTGCTTTTCGCAGAATATGTAAATGGCACAGCCGGCATATTTCAGAAAAGAGAAAATATTAAGCTGAAACTTAAGTGGATTAATAATGCAGATATTCATAACATTGGATTACGTTTAGTTATTTATGATTCGATGGGTGATCATCTTTGCGCTATGTTTAATTATGATTTTTATTCTGGTCAGAGAGGAAAGAGGGTTGAGGCTGTATTGGATATGAATGTATCAAGTCTTGCACCCGGTTATTATCAATCTTATTATGTGTTTTACTATTGCAATGAGTTTGGTGGTACAGAGGATATTGACCAGGTTCGTGGACTGGACTTTATTATAGATGACTCGACAGAGCACGGTATACTAAAATGGAGAACAAAAGCATGGGGACATATAGAACTTCCGTCCCCTAAGATTGTTTCTATAAGGGAGGAGTAGAATTGAAGATCGCAATAATGACATGGTTTCACTATAGGAACTATGGAACAGCATTGCAAGTATCGGCAATATGTAAATATTTTAGGGATAAAGGTCATACTGTCGAAGTAATATATTATATGCCCCAAAAAAAAGGGGATAGCTATGTATCGAGCTATAATTTCATTGATATAATTAATAAACACCGTAAGAGAGCTTTTATGAAATCTCTCAATCATAAACCGGAAATAAGAGGAGCTTTCGTTCATAGTAGTGAAGTGGAGCTTTTATATGAGAATTACCTCCAAGAAAGAATTAATTTTACAGCTCCTTGTAATGAACTATCGGAATTGCAAAATTTGAATGCAGAATTTGATGCATTTGTCTGCGGAAGCGATCAGATATGGGCACCTAATATCTTTGACCCCCATTATTTCTTGGATTTCGTATCAGATACCGAAAAAATGGTAGCTTATGCACCTAGTATAGGGCTTTTTTCTATAGAAGACAAATTTGTTGCTGAAAAAATGCGAGCGCTTATAGGTAGATTTAAATATTTGTCAATTAGAGAAAAACAAGGTGCAGATATCATCTGTAAAAGCGTGGGAAAAAAAGCGCTGATAACTGTTGACCCGACATTGTTGCTTACAGGAGAAGAATGGTATCGATATGGAGCAATAAAAAGATTAAATAAAGAACCATATGTAATTGTGTATTTGCTAGGCGGAAAGGAATCTCATTACGAAATAGCGTATACTATTGCGAAAAAAAGAAAGCAGAAGGTAAAAATAATCCCTGTATTTGAAAATGATGTATTAAAAGAAGATGCTATAACGGAACCAATAGGTCCAAGCGAATTTCTTAGTTGGATATATGGGGCTGAATATGTTATAACAGACTCTTTTCACGGCACGGTCTTTTCTTTAATATTTCAAAAGAATTTCTCTGTAATAGAACGCTTTGACAGTGCATCTCAAATCAATCAGAACTCGCGCATATACAGTATTTTGGGAATGTTAAATCTGGAGGAAAGATTAATTCCGTATAACGGAAGTTATCGCCCTTTAGGTATAATAGATTATTCTAAAGTAGAAACTACTATTAATAAATACCGAACTTACTCACAAAATTTTTTATTAAGTTCTTTATCTAAAATAGAAAAAGCTGATAAAGTGCACATAAAACATATACTTAAAGACAACACATTATGCTGTGGTTGCGGTGTGTGTGCTTACGTGTGCCCTAAAAGGGCAATAACGATTCGAACTGATGCGAAAGGCTTTAGAAAGGCAAGAGTGGACGAGGATAGATGCATAAACTGTGGAAAATGTAGAGATGTTTGTGTTTTTGAAGGAAAAAAAGTTGGTATTTCTTTAAAGAAAGCAACACTTTATTCGTATAAGGATAACGACAATGAGGTACTTATGAGATCGTCTAGTGGAGGAGCGGCTTATAGTATTTCAAAATTGTTAATAGGAAAAGGATACAATGTATGTGGCTGCACATATGATGAACAAACAAGAAAAGCGAAGCATATAGTTGTACATAAAGAAGAGGAATTATATAAGTTACAGGGGTCGAAGTACATTCAGAGCAGGTTTGATCATGTTCTGGAACAAATTGGACGAACGAAAGCGCCGATGTTGATAATTGGGACACCCTGTCAGATTGCAGCTATTAAAAAGGCTTTTCCGCAGCAAGAAAATATCATTTGTGTAGACTTGATTTGTCACGGAGTTCCTTCTAATAATCTGTTTACGTGCTATCGCAAGCACCTTCGAAAAAAATACTCATTTGATACAGATTACTATAATATTTATTTTAGAAATAAAGAAAAGGGGTGGCGGGAAAGATTCCTATATTCTACGGATGGAAAGAAATCTGTTTGTTTAAGCCAACATAAAGATTTGTTTTTTAGAATGTTTGAGTCCATGAATTGCTATATGGAGGCCTGTTATAATTGTAGATGGCGAGATAATTCTTGTGCAGATTTACGGTTAGGTGATTACTGGGGGCCGAAGTTTGAAAATGACAATTCCGGAGTAAGCATGGTTGTTAGTTTCACAAAACGAGGCGAAGAAATCGTTAGGGGACTTCAAAAGAAAAACTGCGGTACAATTATAGAGCAACCTATGAGTGACTATTTAAATTATCAGCAGATCGAAAATACTGTTAAGCCTTTGTACTATGAAGAGATTATGAAGGAACTGCAAGCAGGTGCCGATTTGCAGGTGATAGTTGACAAATATGTAGTTCCTCACGAGCATGTAGTAATGGATAAAAGGGAGAGATTGGTACGACAAATCCGGTTGTTAATGTATGATAATTTTACGTTAAAGAGAGGGGACAGAAAGAATGATACCTAAAATAATACATTATTGCTGGTTTGGAGGAAATCCATTACCGCCATTGGCAAAAAAGTGTTTAAGAAGTTGGAAGAAATATTGTCCGGAGTATCAAATAAAAAAATGGAGTGAGGAAAATTTTAATATTGAATCTGCCCCAACGTATGTTCGCCAGGCGTATGAGGCAAAAAAATGGGCGTTTGTTACGGATTATGTGCGATTGTATGCGTTGGTTAAATATGGCGGTATATATATGGATACCGATGTTGAGGTGTTGAAAAAACTAGATAAGTTTTTATGCCATAAAGCCTTTTCCGGTTTTGAGGACGGTATACATATTCCAACAGGTATCATGGCTTGTGAAAAAGGGTTTCCTTTGTTTAATGAGTTTTTATCATTCTATGATACTGCGAATTTCTATAATCAAGAAGGCAAACCGGCCTATGTTACAAACGTAACAATAATAACGGATATATGTTTATCAAAAGGGTTTCAGGGTAATAATAAATATCAGGAAATAGAAGGGTTTGCGTTGTATCCGAGAGATGTTTTCTGCCCGGTTAGCTACCATACAGGTCTTTTGGAAAAAACAAAAAATACTGTGACTATTCATTGGTTTGCCGGCAGTTGGCATAATCAAGAACAACGGAAGCAGAGGGTAGAAAGAATGAAAAAAGCAAGAACGGAGCATATTCGCCGCGCTCCGTTCAGATTTTTCAGGTATTTGCTCGGCAACAGGATGTATGAAGGTATTCGAAAGACCATAAAAGGTATTAGAAAATGAAGACAATAATGGTGGTATTTGGCACGCGCCCGGAGGCAATAAAAATGTGTCCGTTGGTGCGAGAACTGAAAACAAGGGAAGGAGTAAAAGTTGTCGTATGCGTCACTGGTCAGCATCGACAGATGTTAGATCAAGTATTGAGAGCATTTGATGTTGTGCCTGATTATGATTTGTCAATTATGAAGCAACAGCAATCGCTGTTCGATATTACTGTTAATATACTGCTTAATATTACGACAGTTCTCGAAGAAGTACATCCAGACATTGTCTTGGTCCACGGTGATACAACTACTACTTTTGTAACTGCCTTAGCATGCTACTATCTTCAAATTCCAGTAGGGCATGTAGAAGCTGGATTACGATCACATAATATTTATTCGCCTTATCCAGAAGAATTTAACCGACAAGCAGTTAGTCTTATTAGTAGCTATAATTTTGCTCCGACAGATGCTGCAAGGAAGAATTTGATTGCGGAAGGTAAACCAGCAGAGTCTGTATATGTAACTGGGAATACCGTAATAGATGCATTGAAAACAACTGTAAGCGAAGAATACACTCATCCGGAGTTAGTATGGGCCCAGGGAAGTAGGATGGTATTAATAACGGCACATCGCAGAGAGAATATAGGAGAAAATATGGAAAATATGTTCCGAGCGATTAAACGAGTTATAGATGAACATCCGGATATTAAGGCTATTTACCCAATGCACATGAACCCGTCTGTAAGAAACTATGCAAAAAGAATACTTGGCTCTAACGAGAGAATCCACTTAATAGAACCGTTAGATGTAATTGACTTTCATAATTTTATGAGCAGAAGCTTTTTAATACTAACTGATTCAGGAGGAATACAAGAGGAGGCTCCTTCTTTAGGAAAACCAGTTCTTGTAATGCGTGATACAACGGAACGTCCGGAAGGAATTGAAGCGGGGACACTTAGGCTTGTGGGAACAAGTGAGGCGGCAATATATCAAGGATTTACGGAACTTATAGAAAATAAGGATGTTTATGAAATGATGGCACAAGCGAAGAATCCATACGGAGACGGTTTTGCGAGCAAGAGGATAGCAGATATTCTTGTAAATTCCTTAGATAGCGTTCATAACACGTGAAAAGCGGTTACTGAAAGAATGAGGAGCATTATTTTAAAAATGTGATTAGGTATTCCAAAGCCGAGAATTTTTGATTTCGGTAGCAAAACAATGTTTATTCTTGTATACCTTTTGATTCTGAATTCTGCATACAAGTTGCAGCAGTGACCGAAGAGAGAAGGTCAAATTCCCTTGAGATGTGCCGCGGATCTGACCTTCAGAATGCTGTTAAAGCTGTCCTGTAGGATCTTGGCAAAGGCAGTGCCCCTATTCAATCTGCCATAAAAATGTGTAGGGGATGGCTTCAGGCAGGAAGATGATATAATGCTTATATAAATTAATGGTTTGAAAAATGTGTGATATTTCCGTAATAGTACCAGTATATGAAGTTGCAGACTATCTTGAAAAGTGTGTTGAAAGTATCCAAAATCAAACGTTTTCAGATACCGAGATTATTTTGATTGATGATGGATCTTCGGATCAAAGTGGGGAAATATGTGACAGGTTGGCGTTAAAGGACCATCGAATTAAGGTAATCCACCAATCAAATCAAGGAGTTAGTGCGGCCAGAAACGCCGGAATAGATGTAGCTGCTGGCAAATATCTTATGTTTATTGATGCTGATGATTATATTGAACCACAGATGTTGGAAAAATTGTATTTAATTGCGGAAAAGTATTCTGCAGACGTTGTGGCTTGTGGTGCATTTTTATATGATTATCAAAGTAAGAAATTTCTGCCGGGACTGACAGCCAAAGGTGTATATAATCATAGGCAATTACTTGAATCGGTGTTTTTACTTCCGAATCCTCTTGGAGGATGTATATGGAATAAGCTTTATCGTCGAGATACTCTGGGTGACGTCAGGTATCCCGTTGGTGTTTCCATGGCAGAGGACAGAATTTTTTTATATAAGTTTTATCTCAAAGCTAAACGTGGATATAAAATACCCAACCCTTACTATCATGTTGTTGAAAGACCGGATAGTGCTACAAGATCCAGGGATTTTAATGGATCTCGGACAATGCTTGAGAGCAGCAGATATATGATGCTTTTAGCTAAAAAGCAGGGAAAAAGAATGGAATGTATAGCAGCTATAAAATATCTGAGTGATTGTAATCTTTACATACAAGAAATGATTGTAACTGATAGCAATGAAGTTTCTGGCTTTGTAAGAAGAAAAACAATCGCAAGGTTCTTATTAGAAATGTTTATAATAAATGTATGTAATCACATGCTTTTAGGAATGTCAAAAAAAATGTTTCATGCATTTATTCGTGATTGGTGGCTTCTTTTAAAGGAATGGTGCATTGTATCTATGTTTCAAAGGCATTAATGAAGCATAACAAAGGGATTTAGTTTGAAAAATATAATTAAACAGGAAAGGGAATCCAAATGCAAGGTACATCTGAAATCGCTGTAAGTGTTGCGGTAATTACATATAATCTTGAAAAATATTTGCCTACAATGCTGAATAGTATTTTAGAGCAGGAAGTAAATTTTCGCTATGAAATAGTAGTAAATGATGATTGCTCGCCTGACAATTCCCGTAAAATCCTATATGAGTATGCTGAAAAATGGCCTGATATTTTTGTTCTTGCTTTTCAGGACAAAAACGTGAAGGCGAGCCGTAATTTCCATGACGTTATGCGGCGATGCCGCGGTAAATATATTGCTTTGTTAGAAGGCGATGATTGGTGGGATGATAAGGAGAAGCTTCAGTATCAATATAATTTTATGGAAGCACACCCGGAATATATTGGGATGTACTGTAATAGCTGGGTAGAAACAAGCTTGACGGAAACCATCCACCATCCCAGAAGAGACATCACGGAGCCTATGGTTTTCTCCTTCAAAGATTTTATGAATTATAATTTCTTTGATCGGATGCCTAATAGTACGGATACGGCTTTTTTCCGTAACTTTTATGCAACGGCGCCTGATGAAGAAGTGGATGTTTTCTGGAAAGCGCATCCAATGATAGCCGATCAGGCATTAGCACTGATATTGTATGGGAAGGGAGATGTATATTTAGACCCTCGAATCGTCAGTCATCATCGTTCCATTACTGACAAGAGTGCCAACAATTTTCAGGCAATTCATGCCAGAGAAGATCATAAAGTCTCGGATGCTTATATGTATGCATGCCATGAGGAATATATAGAGAATGTTTTGCATCGGCGGTGTACTAAGTTTTACAAAGTGCGCGGCATGATCTTTGCAGAGGCATTCTGGATTGCAATGAAGTCTCATAAAAAAGAAGACTGGTCAAAGGTAAAGCAAATCTGGAATCAAAGAAAAAAGAAGTGGCCTCTTGTATTTTGGACAATCTACAGGGGAGCTGATACGGTAAGGAGAAAAATAGGTTCGACATTCCCACTGAAGGGAGGTAAGCACAAGAAATAGTCTTGTCCGTGGAAATGAAACATTCATACGCAATACAGCTTGGAGAAATAAAACTAATTCCTCTTACAGTAGAGAGCAGTGAAAAGTACCGACTTCTTCGCAACCGGGATACAATAGGAAAATGGTTTACATTCAAAGGTAAAATATCGAGTGAACAACAGCTTAATTGGTTCAGAAAATATGAAGATAATCCGAATGATATCATGTTTTCTATAATTAGTGCTGAAGAAAAGTTCATAGGGTGTAACTCCATTTACAATATCGATTGGGTTGCTGGGAGGGCAGAATACGGACGGCTTATTGTAGATCCCGCCTGTGCGGGACGGGAATATGGGGTTATGGCAACAAAAATGGCAATCTCCATTGCAAGAGATCAGTTGAAACTTAATGAACTGTATTTAGAGGTGTACAGGGATAATCTACCGGCAATTAATGCCTACCATAAAGCCGGCTTTAGACATAACGGAAATACTTATGATCACTCCGGGAATCCAATGATTTCAATGTATATTATACTATGATTGAGGAGAGCAATAGAATGGCAATTCAATTATTTAAAGCAAGTTTTGATGTAGAAGCGTGCCTTCAGCAGGTAAGAGAGTGCCTTGAAGCCGGATGGACGGGCATGGGTTTTAAAACGGCAGCATTTGAGGAGGAATGGAAAAAATACACCGGACATAAATATGCATACTACCTAAATTCTAATACTGCCGGTCTTTATATGGCTGTTAATACACTTAAAGAAGAGTATGGATGGGATGATGGAGATGAAGTTATTTCTACACCGCTAACGTTTATTTCTACTAACCATGCCATTTCGAAGAGCAATCTTCATGCTGAATTTGCTGACGTTGATGATACTCTTTGCCTTGATCCGGATTCTGTTTTAAAACATATTACAGATAAGACACGTGCTGTTATATTTGTTGGATTTGGCGGGAACACCGGAAACTTCAAGAAAATTGTAAAAATATGCAGGGAGCATAATTTAAAGTTGATTCTTGATGCAGCACATATGGCAGGTACCCGCTATCGAGATGGCAGCGTTCCCGGCACAAATGGTGATGCAGATGTTACGGTTTACTCTTTTCAGGCTGTTAAAAACCTGCCTACAGGCGACAGTGGTATGATCTGTACTGACAGTGAAGAACTGGATCAGATTTTTAGAAAAAAAGCATGGCTTGGTATCAGTAAAGATACATATTCCCGAACAATAAATAAAGAAGGAACCTATAAATGGAAGTATGATGTTGAATATGTAGGCGATAAGTACAATGGAAACGCCATTATGGCCGGAATCGCTCTTGCACAGCTTCCTAATCTGGATCGCGATAATGCTTATCGCCGAGCTTTGGCAGAGTGGTATACAGAAAGTTTAAAAAAATATCCTGAACAAATTGGTTTAGTCAATGTTCCTGAGGATTGCATTTCTTCACGGCATTTGTTCCAGATTATGGTGAAGGACAGGGACGGCTTAATGATGTATTTGAACGCTAATGAAATATATCCAGGTGTCCACTACGTAGTTAATACCGATTATCAGATGTATGATTATGCGAAGGGTACTTGTCCCAGAGCAGAGTATGTAAGTGATCACATCATTTCCCTTCCTATGCACATGGGAGTTTCTTATAGTGATGTTCAGTTTATCACGAGTTGCATCGAAAAATATGTTATGCAGATAAGAAAGGGTGAGCGACTTAATTTAATGCGAGAGTGAAAGGCTTAATGTTTGTCTAAACCAAAACAGTGTGAGAGAAAGCAATATTAGTGGAAATCGAAACGTAAAGAATAAAAGCCGTGTTTATGATAGTGATGAATGATGAGAATTCAGAAAGGTGACAACAGCTTTTGTGGGAGGGGTATAACTGCATTGATTTTAAAAGAAAAGCCTTTGAAAAATGAGAATTTCATGATTATTCTACAGACATTTTCATTTTAGTCTGGTTATGCGGAATGATTCGTGACACAGGAACAGCGATAGAAGTATATCCTATATATGCAGCAGTTTCATTGTTTGAGTTATGGGTAATGCGAAATTGTACGTTGTCGATTTCAGTAGGGGAAAGAAGACTATCTGTTATTTTGTCTGTACTATTTTCTATCATTACAATTTCAACAGCCAATTCCGAATCAGTTCCGAAAATCTCATTAATGTTGGAATTAATTGGTGGATATTTCGTCTTTAAATGGATGTTGCATTTCGGATATCGTGTAATAAGCAGTCAAAATGCGGAAATAACACAGAAGGCAAAGAATCTTAACGCGCCACGTTTCACTATGGTCTTTTTTATAAGTGTAACAGTGTTATGGCTATTGTTTTACTTTTCTTATGCATATCCTGGATTTCTCTCTAATGACAGTATTAGCCAATTGACTCAGATAGAGAGAGGAGTTTACTCTGATCATCATCCGTATTGGCATACAATGATGATTCGTATCTTTTATGAGATTGGAAAAAAAATATTCGGTACTATGGAAGGTGGGCTATCTGTTTTTTTTGTATTTCAGATTTTAGTAATGGCTGCTTGCTTTGGTTATGCAATCTTTACTATTATTGAAATTGGAGCAAACAGAATAACGATAATTAGTTCATCTCTTTGCCTTGCAATAATGCCGTACAACATATACTACAGTGTTACGATGTGGAAAGATGTTGCTTTTGGTATATCTGCTCTTTTGTGGGTGACTTCTTTCTATCGAATATTGAGGCGCATAGGGAATTACCTATTTGCAGATTATGTTTTCTTCTTGGCTGGAACGTTTGGTGTTGCACTGTTTCGCCAAAATGGATATTATGCTCTTGTCGCAGTTCTACTTTTATCTCTGATATTATTGAAAAAACGCTCTGTGTGGGTTGCCCTAATAATGATAGCGGCTTTGGCAACAAGCTATGTAATGAAACATCAAGTATTAGAATGGAAGAATGTGGAGCCCACAGAATTCGTTGAGTCATTATCTATACCAATTCAGCAGGTATCTCGTGTACTGGCTGATAAAGGACAGATATCGGAAGAACAGATAGAGATGATTGATCGGGTAATAGATCATAATATAATTCCAGAAGTATACCATTCACATATCTCTGATTATGTGAAAGGTACGATAGACACAGAGTACTTGGAACATCACAAGCAAGAGTACTTGAAGATGTGGGTGGATATTGGAATTAAAAATCCTAAATTGTATGTGCGTGCATGGGTTGACCAGACAAAGGGGTATTGGAATGCAGGATACAAATACTGGGTCTGGAGAGAAGAAGTGGCTGAGAACTCTTTGGGGTTAGAATATCATGTGAGAAAGAATCCTATCGCCGCGGTGTTTCGCCGATATATAGTCTTATTTGGAAATGGTTATCCGCAGGATATATGCTTGTGTCTTGGGGCGCATGTATGGATTGTAGTTCTTCTATTCTGTTATAATTTTATCCATAAAAATACAGTTGAAACAATCATGTGTGCTCTGAATGTGTTCGTAGTGATGACGTTGCTAATTGCTACACCAGTTTTCTGTGAGTTCAGGTATGCTTACTGTGTATTTACTACACTGCCACTTATCGTTCCATGCACAATATCTCGGGGGATGAATGAACATAAAGCGGTTTGATTAGTGTTGGACTCTTTCTCCCGAACCGAAAACTATGACTTTTTTCCCACCAAAAATGGCACAAATTTATTACAGCAATAAATTACCGGGATTTCTATAACCATGATGAACAAAAAAACAATGATACTCATGTAGTTAGAGAAATAGTTAATGCCAGTATAATACTTAATGGGTAAAAGAAAGCAGTTGTGAGTTCCAAGTATAATAATTGAGTTTTTACCGTAGTACTTTATTAAAGAGTTCTTCTCTATTAGACGGCTCAAAGCAATAACAAAATATGTCCCCGCCACTCCGCTTAAAGCAAAAACAATAGTCCTTATGATCCAACTTCTTGAAGTACCCTCTATTAACATATAGGAAACAGGAATAATTCCCGATAGTAGGAAAAACATATTATTTGTTTTACTTAAATAGTTTTTTGACAAAGCATACCCGAGTGGAATGAATAAAAAGCCTCTCCCAAATGACTGTAGTATTGCCATTGGAACGCTGTAAGACATAATACCGATAATAATTGGAATTATTACTTGAAGAGACACATTCTTTATACACTTACAAATGAGTATGAACCCGACTTCTGCCACAAATAGATTTATAAGAAACCCGTCTGGACCATTATTACAGTTTAAGGATACAGTATTGTAAATATACCCTTTAATATTCAGCGTTGGACCGCCTCTTACAATATCTGTCAGTACTCCTAAAACTTCAAAAAATAAAAATGGAATGATAAGAGTAACAGTTTTTTTCTTTAGAATAACAGATAAGTATCTATCAGCTGATGAAATGTATCGTAATAGAATCCCTGTTATAATAAAAAAGGCAGGCATGTGAAAAGCATATATATATTGATGAACAACGCCACGTAACAAAACATGCCCTAAAACCATGAGTGATATTAAGATTCCCTTTGCAGTATCGAGATATTCTATGCGCTGATTCATACCACTTCTCTACCTTAAATAAGAGCAGACGTAAACGCGATTTGTTTACGTACTGTAGTCGTGAGCGGTTTACGATTACTGGAATATTACTCAATTATAAAATATGTAAGATGCCTATCAAAAAGGTTGGAAAAAATGATAGACATGGTATATTTACTTTGCTTTGATTTACCGATCTATTACCCAACAGAGGGTTGAAACATCGCCTAATCAGCATAAACTCTAGGTTGTGGGGATTTTTCATCAACGATCATCCCGGAAGAACCACTATCTTTTATACTTTCTATAATCTGCATAGTCATGGATATATTTACAGTTTTTACTGACAAGTATTGTCTGTTTGCTCTTTTGCATATAATTAAATATTTTAGATTCAAAACCATTGGCACCGTATGCAGGATAAAGAGTATTTTCGTAAGGATAGTTATAATCTACAGAAACAAGATTTTGGACAGGAGCAAGAAACATCTGGTCGGTGAACACAAAGCGAATGTAAAATCCGTCCTTAATCTCCCAATTCTTATACCAGTCCAAATCCAGACAATCATTAAATGGTCTTGCACATAAAAACTGTGGATTAGCAGTTAGCAAACGTACAGCAGGGTCAATCCAGTCATCCCCTTCTGATTGAATACAATCTTCTGTAAAGTATAACAAAAAGTCGCCTTTAGCAAAATATATGGCAGCCAAAGGACCTATAGAATAGCCTTCTGCATCATACACTCTCTTTAGCGGACTGCTTAGTTTTGATTTACCTATTTTAGGAAAATAGAAATGATAAATATTTTTAAGGCTTTTTTGCAGCCCCTCGTTTAATGATATCCTGAGTTTAATCGTTTTTTTAAAACTATCGATTTTAAAATAGTTGACTATTTCGTCCCGATATTCACAAACAAAAAAGTAAGAATCTATAATTTTCTCACGAACACATTCCTGCGCAAGCTTGACAACTTCCTTGTCTTTTTCTTTAGTATTAATTATAAGTAATCTTTCATAAAATGTATAATTGAACGCTTCAAGTGCTCTTTTAATTCCCTTGCGTTCCAAAAGATAATATATGTCTTTTTCATAACAATTCGTTGCAACTGTTATTCTATGCATTGTTTCTCCCTATTCTTTTCTATTGTCCCTCCTGCGATTCAAGCGAATGGCTCGTCAGCGAAGCCGGTTATCTGATTCCGAATCCCTCAAACCGCCCTTCCACGCTTCGCGTTTGTCTTCATCGATGTAGAACAGTGCAAAAGACTGCTTCACATCGTTGATTTCGTTGTGCACGCAGTTTTCCCACAAGTACTTTTGTTGCTCATAAAGGATAAAAGCACTATCTACGTATCTAAGCATCTTCCGAAAGTGGTACATTTCTTTGACTCCGTACGTTTTTTTACTATGCCAGTCCATATAATCCCGGCGGGCAACCTGTCGGTAGGTGCGAAGCTCCTAATCAAAGCGGTACGTTTTATAGAACTAGGTGAGGATTTGCTATCTCAGTCGTTTCCGAATGTGCTCATAAAAAGCATCCGGAACTACAGATTAGCGCCGTCTAACAATACGCATACATTTGTTGGTCACTTTTGATGTATTAGCCCTGACATTCAATACACTTTTCTCAAAACGACTCAGTTTACAGTAGTGCTCTGCTTTTGCCAACATCTCCTCTTTTTCTCCTGCAGGACGTTTGTCAAATTGATTAATGATTAATAAATTAACAGAATTGTTAAACTGAGTATCTACGGATGGCTCAAAAATTAATGTTTCATCAATTGGCTGAAGGTCGAACCGGTAGTTTGAAGAACTTATTTCTATCGTTTCATCAAAACCTATTTTTTCACAATATGCACCGGTACCATCAAATCCGATATTTCTGGTTTTTGAGACAACAGGCATAACAGCGTATTTATTTGCAACAGTAAGATAAATCCGCATAGAAACATCTGTGACTCGCCTCAGAAGTGAGTTATACGATGAACCATTCACAACAGCATTCACATAATCTTTCAATGCCCAGTCTGTCATATTGGCAAACTTACCCTCTTTATAAGCAACAGGAAACTCTTTAATCAAAGCGCCTGTTCTTAAATAATCATACATTACTTCCCATTTAGATTTCCAATATCCAACACCCCATATACTTCCTTCAAGATTTTGAACGATCGCATTGTATTTATTATCTGTGTGCCACTTCACGGGATAAGAATATCCTGTGACCATAGAAACGCCCTCGTCATCCTTGAACCTTTCGAGCATTTCGTCCATATATTGAATAAAAACAGGAGAATGTTCTATATCATCAAAAGTACAAATGCATCTGTCATATTTGCGAAATACCTCTTTTACAAGACGCTCAAAGTTCCCAACCGCACCCTGATTTGTTTTTCTGCAGAACAAGGTTATTGACCTAAAAGGCGAGTTTCCATGTTGTATTACTTGATTGCAGTAATTTTTTATTTTTTTGTAACCATCCTGATGATTTGAATGCGTCGGGCAATCCAAGGCAATATATACGTCTGTTTTACTTGCCCAAGTATTATTCTGAAGTGACTCGAAGCACCTAACAAACTTTTCATACCGGCATAAAGTCGGGATTAAAACGGGTGCATAAATCATGGAAGCCCTCCTCTTTAAATATAGTCTCTTTGATAACACTAATGTGAATCATAAGATGTGTATTGTGTTACTTCGATATACACTTCTTGTGACTTTTTAACTATTGAACAAAATCGTGCTTTGCACGATGGCTTGATTTATTTTTTCTGTATCGCTACTTGTAGCGGCGCTCTTTTTTCGGTTACGATAGTATCAACTATATTTCAGTAAATAAAAAAGACTTATAGCTGAGATAACCATGTTTGGCGATGAGGAATTCTCATTGCTGTATGATTCCACCACACACGATGAGTGTAACGCATTTTCGTGATCTACGCAATACCGCAAGAGCTCTTCCGAAATGGTTTTAAATTATATTCCAAACCGAGAGAGGGATCTTTAGTAAGCGTCATTTAGCCAATGTTTTCATAGTGATTATAAATCTGATGTCCTTTATGGAATACTTAGTATCAAGGATATCAGATGGATTCAGGTGTCTATAACATATGCTTATCCAGATGGCAGAAACTGATTTATGAGGCGAACACCAGCGGCATGAAAAAAGTTGACTGGTGCCAGATGCTCGGAATCACGACAAAACAGTTCTATTACCGGCTGAAAAAGTCAGGTCGCAGGCACAGGATAAGATCAATCAGGATGAGGATATTGGTACAGTGTAGATAATGGGTTTATTCACAGCCATGATACAATGAGAATAAAGACTCACGGAGGAAAATATCATGGCAAGAAAAAACAGACATGACTGGGATTTATTAATTGCTGAGGCAGCCCGGTCCGGGATCAGTGTTTCCGAGTTCTGCTTACGGCACAACCTGCCCAAAAATCTCTTTTACAGGATGTCCAAGGTCCTGGGTTATACGGACGGGGGAAGGTGGACAGCAAAGTGGGAAGCGGCAGCCGCGGCTCCTGTTACCTGTAGTGCTGTGCCGGCTCTCGTCGAAGTCCCGATGGGGATCGTGGAGGGCGGCCACTCCCGCGGCCTGGCAGGGACACAGGAAGGAACTGATGCCCGGATCATGATCAGATACGGGGAGTTCCGGATAACTGTGGGGGATCATTTTTCCAGTGAGTCCCTGCAGCGTGTGCTGGAGGTGGTCGCCCGTGCTTAGGGATCTCGATTTCAACAAATACACGCACGTATGGATCCTTCCGAATTATACCGATATGCGCCAGGGCATAGACAAACTGGCTGCGATCATACAGTACCAGCTCCACCTTGACGCGTATGACGAACACTCCCTCTTCCTTTTCTGCGGAAAGAGGCGAACACGCTTGAAAGCACTCGCTTTTGAGGGGGACGGTTTTACGCTTGTCTACCACCGCATCAATGAGAACGGGGGGAGGTTCTACTGGCTGATGTCGAAGGAAGACGTCCTCCGCATGACGCCGGGCCAATACAGGCGCCTTATGAACGGGTTCACTATGGACCCGGGTGTCTCTATCCGGAAACGCAGGGCTTCTTCCTGACGGATACAGCGCATGGCCGCATACGGCCATGCTTTTTTTCAGCAAAAACATAGCCAATATATAATTAATAAAAAGACATAATTCTTAGCTATCGTGCTTGATAATAGCTAAGAATTATGTTATGAACATTATCAGATAAAGTAAAAGGCACAACAAGGAAAGGGGTAACGCCATGCCGACGATCGTCTATCAGACAAACCCGAAAACAGGGGTGAAGTATGCATATCTGAGCACGAGCTATTGGGACAAGGACAAAAAAGCGCCAAGGTCGACCCGGGAATATCTGGGACGGGTCGACCCGGAGACGGGTGACATCATAAAAGGCTCCGGCCGGAACAGAAAGTTCGTCACAGTCCCAGGCGGCGTCTCCGCTCAGGAACAGGAGCGGAGAAAGGAAGCCTTCGATCCGCGTGACGCCGAGATTGCTTCCCTGAAGTCAGAGCTTGCGGAAATGACTTCCCGTTATGAGGAAGCCGCGCGGGTCCTGAACGAGATCCGCGTACTTGCGGGAACACTTGACTGATACATGGAAACGGCCGGACAGGCGCGTCGGCTTTACCGGCGGCCTTCACGAGGAGGAATGGAAGGATGTCAGGAAAGAAAAGGCGGCCCCTGTCACGGAGGGCCACGGAAAAGGAAGCCCGGGCCATCGCGGCGGAGTCCGCCGCGATGGCCGTGGATGCCGGGGCAGCTGCGTCCCTTTCTTCCTGCACCGTTCCGGAAGGGGACCTTTATGCGTCCCTCCCGGACGAGGAGAGGGACCTGCTCAGGAAAGTCGACTTTTCGGTACTACAGCTGTTTTTTGCAAGCACGTTTTGCAGAAAATCCAATTTACAAAAAGTTACGATTATTAAGTGCACTTGTTTTTTATTCGCACTTATGGTTTTATTGGTTTATTTCAAAAATGTTGAATTTAATAGGCAGATCACTATTAGATTCTTGTATTCGATTTATCTTGACTATGATGATGACATTAGTGTTCTCGCTTTTTCTCATCAAAATGTCCTCTTATAAATGTCTCAAATGGCTAAAGGTTCTTTATGCATAAGAGCTACTGAAGTTGTGATATTAATAGGAGCAGATATATATTGAATGAATAGATGTGTTATATTGGAGGAATGTGAATGGTATTGTATGTAGTGGTGCCATGTTATAATGAAGAGGAGGTCCTTCGTGAAACTGCGAAACGCCTTTTTAACAAAATGAATGCGATGATGGAAAAGGATATTATTACGATGGAAAACCGGATACTTTTCGTTAATGATGGCAGCACGGATGGTACATGGGAGCTGATTCGCAAGTATCAGAAAGAAAACCCGATTTTTCAAGGTCTTTCGCTGTCACGAAACAGAGGACACCAGAACGCATTATTGGCAGGCCTGATGACAGCTAAAGAAAAATGCGATATATGCATCAGCATGGATGCTGACTTGCAAGACGATATTGAAGTGATGGATGAGATGATTGAAAAGAGCTGCGAAGGATGCGAAGTTGTATATGGCGTGAGAAAACATAGAGACAAGGATACACCTTTCAAGAGAGGAACATCACTTTTATTATCGGCTTATGGAGCGGATGAGTGTACAGATGATACCAAATCATGCAGACTATAGGTTGATGGGCAAGAGGGCTCTTAATGGACTTGCGGAGATTCGCGAGGTAAATCTTTTTTTAAGAGGAATCATTTCAATGATCGGTTACAAGTCAGGTGAGGTCTATTATGATCGCGCAGAACGATATGCCGGGGAGAGTAAATACCCATTAAGAAAGATGCTGACATTTGCAATGGATGGAATTACATCTCTTTCGATTGTGCCGATTCGTATGATTACTGCTTTAGGAACGGCAGTTTTCTTTATTAGTCTGATATTTTAATCTGGGGCTTTGTTCTGTTAGCGTCAGGTGGAATTAACCACAAACAGCCAAAAAGAATTAGCCAATTTTGGATAAGAAGAAATAGCCAATGCCACAGCCACTCCCTTCTTATTTGTTGATAGCTTTTGTTACTGTCAATGG
>ODAI010284821.1_pt1 | contig 32695 bp, 22 predicted proteins | sample 1539321 | NCBI WGS metagenome assembly ODAI01 (sample SAMN02144231, study PRJEB22623) | gut metagenome | biome: sheep rumen | host: Ovis aries | place: New Zealand
GGGGCGCGGCCCCCCCGCCCCGTGTCGGCGCCCGGGTCTGCCCGGGAGCGCGCGAAGATGATGGCGGGGCCGGCGTCCGCGGCAATCTTTTGGCCGGGGGGGAGGCGGTCCCCCGCCATGACCACGGCGGAGCGGGGATACGCGGCCAGCACCGGCGCCAGCACCTCGGGATCCGGCTTGCCGAAGATCTGGTCCGGCGTCCTTCCCGTTGCCGTCTCGTAGAGCTTGAGCATGCTTCCCACGTCCGGCAGGGGCCCTTCGGGCGAGGGGCAGACGAGATCGGGATGGGTGGCGTAGAACTTGACCCCGGGCCGCTGCAGGAGCAGGCAGGAGCGGGCCAGCTTCTCGTAGCTGAGCTCGGTGTCGTAGGCGAGGACGACGCACTCGGCGCCCTCCTCCTGCTGCCTGAGCTCCGGCATGCGACTGGCCAGGTCAGCCCTGAAGTCCCGGTTGCCGACCACGTAGGCGCAGGCTGCGCCGCTTTGGCGAAGGTGATCGACCAGCGGCGCCGTGGGGCAGAGAAACTGGTCGAGCCTGGCAGGGATGCCCATGCGGTTGAGCTTGGCCACGTAGCTTTCCGGCGACTTGGAGGTGTTGTTGCTCAAAAAGCGGAAGTCGAGGCGATCCCAGCAGCGCAGGATGCCGGCCACGGCGCCCTCGATGGGGATGTCGCCCAGATAGACCGTGCCGTCGAGGTCGAGGACCACGCACTTCTTTTCGGACCAGCATATGCCCATGCGCTTTTCTCCTGCAGTGCAATCGTCTAAACTGAAGGCCTTGGAACCGTTTGAGCATACGTTGCCGCAGGCCGGCGCGCAAGACGTCCGGAACGGAGCCAGACGCCGTCTGTCCTGCCGTTCCGCAGAGCCCCCTTGCGTTCCGCCGCGCTCTGGCCCGCACAGGGCCTCTGGAGGCTTGAAGTGAAGGAAACGACAGTAGTCATCATCGGCGGCGGCGCCACCGGATCCGGCGTGCTGCGCGACCTTGCCATGCGCGGCATCCCCGCGCTCCTGCTGGAGAAGGGAGGCATCTGCAACGGCACAAGCTCCCGCTTCCACGGCCTCCTGCACAGCGGCGGCCGCTACGCCGTGAGCGACACCGAAGCGGCCGCGGAATGCATACGCGAAAACATGATCCTGCGCCGCATAGGCCACGGCTGCGTGCGCGACACCGAGGGCTTCTTCGTGCTCACGCCCCAGGACGACCCGGACTACGTGGACAAGTGGGTCAGGGGCTGCGCCGAGGCCGGCATCGCGGCCGAGGAGCTCGAGCCCGCCGAGGCCCTCAGCCTGGAGCCCGGCATGGCGCCCGACGTCAAGCGCGTCTTCCGGGTGCCCGACGCATCCATCGACGGCTTCAGGCTCGTGCTGCACAACGCCATGAGCGCCAGGCGCTACGGCGGCGAAATCCTCACCTACCGCGAGGTCGTCGGCATCACCCAGGCCAGCGGCCGCGTGACCGGCGTGGACGTGGGGAACCGCCTCGACGGCACGGCGGAGCACATCGCCTGCCAGTTCGTGGTGAACGCGGCCGGCTCCTGGAGCGGCCGGGTGGCCGGCCTTGCCGGCCTCGACGTGCCGGTGACCCCCGACAAGGGCACGCTCATCGTCTTCAACCACCGCTTCTCCCAGCGCGTCATCAACCGCCTGCACAAGAGCTCGGACGGCGACATCTTTGTGCCCCACGGCTCCATCACCATCCTCGGCACCACCTCCCAGAGCGTCAAGGATCCCGAAGACAGCATTCCCTCGACCAGGGACGTGCTCAGGCTCATGGAGCTGGGCAAGCCGCTCTTCCCCCAGATCAACGCCTTCCGCATCCTGCGCGCCTTCGCCGGCACCCGCCCCCTCTATACGCCGGGTTCCGCCGAGGGCCGCTCGGTGAGCCGCGGCTTCCATATCGCCGACCATGCAGCCGAGGGTCTCGAGGGCTTCGTCACGGTCTTTGGCGGCAAGTTCACCACCTACCGCCTCATGGCCGAACAGGTCTGCGACATCGTTGCGCCCAAGCTTGGCGTGACGGCGCCCTGCCGCACGGCGGAGGAGCCCATCATTCCGGATCCCGATCCGGCGCTGCTCGCCAAGGGCGCCAGGATCTTCATGCCCCAGGGCGTCGGGCTCGTGGCCGACCGCCTGGGCGACGAGTTCGGGGACTGCGTCGGGCAGGGGGACTGCGCCCTGGCCGGCCGCAAGGACTACAACCCGCTCATGTGCGAGTGCGAGATGATCTCCTGGCGCGAAATCCAGTACGTGGCCAGCCGCCCCTCCACCCACTCCCTCAACGACATCCGCCTGCGCACGCGCATCGGCATGGGCACCTGCCAGGGCACCTTCTGCGCCCTGCGCATCGCCTCGGCCCTCGTGGAGGCCGGCGTGCCCTTTGCGCAGAACGTGCTCAAGGATCTGCGCCGCTTCGTGCAGGAGCGCTGGAAGGGCATACGCTACGTCTACTGGGGCCAGCTTGCCCGCGAGATCGAGATGACCCGCGACATCTACTGCGCAAGTCTTGCCATGGACGAGCAGGAGGGCTGCGGGACGGACGAACTGGACTTCATGCAGCCCAGGCTCGAGCCTGACGAAAAGGCGCCCCTGCCGGCGCCCCGCTTCACCAGTCGCTCGGACTGCGTCGTCGTGGGCGCAGGTCTTGCGGGCATGGCCGCAGCCCTGGCCGCGGCCAGGCAGGGCCAGCGCGTCACCCTTGTCTGCGCCGGCGCCGGCTCCCTGAGTGTCAGCACCTGCGCCGTGGACGTGCTCGGCATGACAGCCAGGGGGCGCGTCGAGGGCGATCCGCTGCAGGCCCTCGGCCAGCTCGCCCCCGTGCACCCCTACGTGCGCCTTGGCGAAGCGCGCGTGCTTGAAGCCTGCCGCTTCCTCAGGGATCTGGCGGCCTCGGCCGGCTGGACCCTCGCCGGCTTCGAAGGAGACCGCCTCGTCAACACCTTCGTGCCCACGGCGGCCGGCACCGAAAAGGCCACCTGCCTGGTGCCTGCCAGCATGGACGGCCGATCCGCGGTCCATGTCCGCCGGGTGCTCGTCTGCGACGTCGAGGGCATACGCGACTGCACGCCGGCCCTGGCCATGAGCGGCCTCTCGAAGCAGGGAGCCTGGAGCGGCGCCGAATTCGCCGCTGCCTGGCTGAAGAATCCCGCCTCCGGCGGCTACAGGACGGCCACGGCCCTCGACTGCGCCCGCGCCCTCGACGGGCGGGGCCAGGCGCTCGAGGCCTTCTGCCGGGAGCTTTCGGCCAAGGCCAGAGGCTTCGATGCCGTGCTCCTGCCGCCGGTGCTGGGCACCCGTCCCGGCGATGCCCTGCACCGCGTCGTCTGCGAGGCCGCCGGCTGTCCGGTGCTCGAGATGGCGGCCTTGCCGCCAGGCGTCACGGGCATGCGCCTTTCGAGGCTCTTCCTCGAAGCCCTGCGGCGCGAGGGCGTGTGCCTGTGCGAGAACACCAGAGTGCTTGCCTCCGACCGTCAGGGCAGGCGGGTGACGGGCCTCTTCACCAGCCACGAGGACGGGGTGCGCCGCTTCGAGGCTGACCGCTTCGTCCTCGCCACGGGCGGCGTGCTCGGCGGTGGCATCACCCTGGAGCCCGGCCGGGGCCACGCACCGGTGCTTGGCCTCTCCTTCCCCGTGCCGGAGGAGACGGCGGAGTGGACAAGGAAGGACGTCTTTGCGCCCCAGCCCTTTGCCATGCTCGGCGTGCCGGTGACGGAGAGCCTGCAGCCTTCGCTGGACGGCTTCGAGCCCTTTGCCGAGAACGTGCGCATGGCAGGCCGCAGCATAGGCGGCTTTGATCCCGTCTTCGAAAAGAGCGGCAACGGCACCGCTCTGGCCACCGGCTTTGCCAGCGCCGTCCTGCCGTGGAAGTAGGGGAGGAGGAACGCCATGAACGCTGTCCACGTCAATCCCGATGCCTGCATCGCCTGCACGACCTGCACGGTCTACTGCCCTGTGGCCGCCCAGACCGAGGCCTTTCCCGGCCCCCGGATGATAGGCCCGGCCTACGAGCGCTTCCGCCTGCTCGGCATGGTGGAGGATCCTTCCCTCTCCTGGTGCTCCAACTGCAAGAACTGCGACATCGCCTGCCCGCAGGGCGTGTCCATCGCCTCCATCAACATGATGGCCCGCGCCAGGGAGTACGAGAAGGCCCATCCGCATTTCCTGCGCGACTGGATCGTCAGCCACAGCGAAACGCTGGCGCACCTCATCGGCCCCCTTCCCGCAGGCCTCAAGAACGGCGTGATGAAAAACGGCCTCGTGCGGGGCATCCTGGACATGATCGGCATCGACAGGCAAGCCTTCATGCCAAGCTACGCGCCCAAGCGCTTCCGCACCCTGCTCAAGGGCCTCAAGCAGCCGAAGACCGGCAGGAAGGCCGCCCTCTTCCCCGGCTGCTACATCGACCTCTACGAGCCCCAGGCCGGCCTCGACCTCGTCTGGGCTCTCAACAGGGCAGGGTACGAGGTCGTCTGTCCCGACGCCTTCTGCTGCTGCGGCGTGCCCATGGTGGCCAGCGGCTTCATGCTCGACGCCGGCGTCAACGCCAAGCGCAACCTCATCGAGGTGAAGAAGCTCAAGGCGCAGGGCGTGCCCGTGCTCACGGCCTGTCCCTCCTGCGAGCTCATGTTCCGCGAGGAGCTGCCGACCTTCTTCCCGGAGCTCGTCTCCTCCCTGAACTGCGACTCCGCCCTCGTGGACGCCCAGGAGTTTCTGCTCGAGGCCCAGAGCCGAGGCGAGCTCAAGCTCGAGCTGCGGCCTGACGCCGGACGCTACCTCTATCACGCGCCCTGCCACATGCGGGCCCTCGGTATAGGCTTGCCCGGCTTCGAGCTGCTCAGGCGCTTCGGCATCGACGTGCGTCCCGCCAGCGCGGGCTGCTGCGGCATCTCCGGCAGCTACGGCTTCAAGAAGGAGAAGCACGAGGTGTCCATGAAGGTGGGCGCCGAGCTCTTCGGCGTGGTCAGGGACAGCGGCTGCCAGGCCGTTGCCACGGAGTGCGGCACCTGCCGGCTCCAGATTGCCGGCGCCACCGGCGCCGAATGCCGGCATCCCGTGAGCCTGCTACGTTCGCTCGCCGAGCGCTGATCCGTTTTTCAGGGCAAGGGAGTGGCGCCATGGCTGCAGGGATCGCAAAGGTCGCTTTCGGTGCCATGCCCGTTGGCTCCGGCTCTGCGCGACTCGCTGTCCAGAAGGGCACCAGCTCCCCGGCCTGCATCGAGGTCTGACAGGATGGCTTCATGCTGCGCTGCTTCCTTGTCCTTGCCTTCGCTTTCCTGCTGGCTGCACTGCGTAGGCTGTGTCCGCTGGCAGCGTCTGCGGTCAGCGTGAACGGCGGCGCCGTGCCGGATCCTGCCGGCTTCGAGTTGCTTTTTGCAGGCAGGACGCAGGCATCCTGACCTGTCGCTGCTGCGTTGCCGGCCTCGGCGGGGACTGGGCCGCCAGCTGCCAGTCGACGGACAGCCAGTGCTGGCTGACCTTCCGGAAGGACGGCACGGTGGAAGGCCTCCTGTTCAAGGGGACGGTCAAGGGCACGTTGATGGCCAAACGCCCTTCCGTCACGGTGAAGGCTGGGGTGGAGCCGGTGGCCTGCGCATGGGACTGTATCTGGCGGAGCCACTGGGCCTGTGGGGCGACTACGAGACCGCTGTGCTGGTTAAGGAGGGCCTGCCGGCAACAGCAACGGCAAGTTCCGTGGCGGTGTTTCCTCTCTCTTCGCGACAGGAGCGCTTGCGGGAGTCGATGGCTGTACCGGCTGTGCGCTCGAAACGCCCTCTGACTTGCTATGCTCAGGGCTCGCCCCTATAGTATCACCATGCAGAAAGAAACACACAGCGATGAATCCAGCGAGTAGCTCCGCATCAGGAGCGATTCCGTCTACAAGAGCTTCTTCTCCGAAAAAGAGATGGTGCAAAGTTTCTTGTGCTCTTTTGTGCCTGCTGACTTTGTCCAAGATCTCGACTTTTCCACATTGCAGATGTTGCCGACAGAGCATGTTGCTGAAACGTGGCATTTGCGGGTAAATGACATTGTCTGGCAGATAAAGTATAAGGGAACTCCATGTCTGTTGTATATATTGATGGAATTTCAAAAGAAAGTCCATCATCTTATGCCAGTGCGTATGACTATATACGCCGGTTTGCTTTGGCAGTGGCTCTGGGAGCAGAGAAATAAAGAGAATCGAGATAAAACAAAGAGTAAAATTAGTAAAAATTATGATTTAAATGTTGCATTTGATTCAAGAAAAAGTCCTCAACTGATGCAAATTTTTCCTATTGTAATCTACAATGGTGAGTCGTAGTGAAACGTGGCGACATCTTTTAATGAGATTTTTGGTTTTATCCCTAAAGAATTAAAAGAATTTAATCCTATGAATGGTTTTTTCTTTGTTGATGTTCATAGATTATCACAAGAAAAACTCGACACAACAAAAAGGAGTGGTGGCTGACTTCTTTTATCTTGAACGAAGGAAAAATTTCTACAACTGTGAAACAGTAAAAAGTTTTTTGTTACGTTTGAATGAAACTCTTGAACGTGTATCTGCATCGCTTGCAAGAAAATTTATTGTTATGTTGAATAATTTTTTAATGTCTTCAGGTGCATTAAAACACGGAGAATATATAACAAACATAAAGGAGGCTTTAGAAATGGGCATTCCAGAAAGAGTGAAGCGTATGCGTGAAGAAATAGCCACTGAAGCTGCCACTAAAGCTACTGCTGAAGCTACTGCCACAACAGTATTAAAAAAAAGACAAGGAATTTGCAAATATACTGAAGTATAAAATATTTGATATCATAAAATATAGGTTTGTATATATACCTTACAATTTAATACACAATATTTCCACAATAAACGATATAAATCTACTTCTTGATTTTATGCTAATTTCAGAAAAAGTAAAAATATCGATGAACTTAATGCATTAATAGAAAAGAAGATTAATATAAATTAATAACAAAATAAAACAGTATATGAATTGCGAGAATGCCCGGAGCTTTGTGCATTGTTTGCGTGTCTATGTGATTGAAGAGGAGTGCATGCTGTGCAGTATCGCAGGCAGCATGTGCTGTAGAGCGTTAAGTTGCCTGCTGCCCCTGCCTTCAATGGCTTGAGCATATCGATAATGCAGAGATCGGACAGCTGGTCGCAGCCTATGTCGCAGCAGATGGACTGGCCGAGATCCTGTTGGGTGAGCAGTCAGGTGGTCTCGCAGGTGAGGGGCCGGAGCGAAAAATGATGCCTATGGACCCGGCTCGAAGAGGAAGCTGGGCATGGTGCCGATCCAATGAAGGCTGCCATATGCAGGCGTAACGATAGAACTCGCCATAGAGGCGCCGGCATCCGCCCCCGACAATGCAACTGCGAGGTTCAGGGACCTGCTGACGTAAGTCCGCTATCTGCCCCCTCGGACTGCTCCTGATTTCAAGGGGATAGTCGGCTGCTGCATGGAAACAGAAGGCAGACAAGAAAGGCTCCGGACCGGTGCCTTTCGCATGCAGGGAAATGAGGAGCTGCGCTACATGAGCCAGTTCATGGGGACGATGGAGAGCTGCGGGAAGAAGAGCAGCAGGAAGAGCACCGCGATTTCCAGGAGCAGGAAGGGCATGAGCTTCTTCACCAGATGCGAGAACCGGATTTCGCCGATGCCGCTCACCACGTAGAGCACCGTGCCGACGGGCGGCGTGATGACGCCGATGCCGAGGTTCAGGATGAAGAGCAGGCCGAAGTAGTAGGGATCGATGTTGGCCTGCTGGATGAGCGGGTAGAAGACCGGGGCGAAGATCAGGATGTTGGGCGTGAGGTCCATGACCATGCCCATGAAGAGCATGAAGACCATGACCGCGCAGAGCAGGAGCTTGGGCGAGTCGATGAGGGGCTCGAAGAGGGCCACGACCTGCTGGGGGATCTGCGCCATGGTGATGAAGAAGCCGACGGCCGAGGCCGTGGCCACGATGAACATGACGACGGCCGTGGTGCGGGCGGCCCTGGCCGACACGCGGACGAGCTCTCTGAGGGAGAGCTCTCGGTAGTAGAGCATGCAGACCACGATGGCGTAGATGGCAGCGAAGGCGCCACCTTCGGTGGGCGTGAAGATGCCGAAGCGTATGCCGCCGAGCAGAAGCACGGGCAGCAGGAAGGCGGGCGTGGAGTCCTTGAGGATGCGGACCACTTCCTCGCGGGTGAAGGTCGTGGTGTCGTTGTAGCCGTCCTTGCGGACGATGAACCACCACATGACCATGAGGATGAGGCCGATGAGGATGCCGGGCGTCAGGCCTATCATGAAGAGCTTGGTGATGGAGAGCCCGGAGATGGTGGCGCCGAGGATAATGAAGTTGGTGCTCGGGGGAATGATGGGGCCGAGGATGGCGCCCGAGGCGATGACGGCGCCTGCGCGGCCCTTGTCGTAGCCTACCTGCTGCATCATGGGCAGGAGCAGGCCGCCGAGGGCTGCTGCCTCGCCGACGGAGCTGCCCATGAGGCCGGCGAAAATGATGCTGGCCACGATGGCTGCGTAGCCAAGACCGCCGCGGATGCGGCCGACCATGAGCTGGGCCAGGGCGACGACGCGGTGGGAGAGGCCGCCGGCAGCCATGATTTCGCCTGCGAAGACGAAGAAGGGGATGGCCATGAGGGGATAGTTGTTGGTGCCGTCCAGCATGGTGTTGGGGATAATCATGGGATCCCACATGCCGGAGTGCCACATGAGCACGATGGAGCACAGCACCAGCACGATGGCCAGCGGAACGCCGAAGCACATGAAGAAGAAGAGGGCGCCGAGGAAGATGAGCAGTTCCATGTGTTCCCCCCTACATGTTTTCCTTGAGGAGCCTGGCGATCTTCTCCTCCTTGGAAATCTTCGGATTGACCTGCTCCGACGGCGTGCGCAGGAGGAGCCAGAGGTCACGCAGGTAGAAGATGATGGCCGCTGCCGCGCAGATGGGCAGGACTGCGTTGATGAAGGTCATGTTGATGTTCGTGGCAACGGAGTAGGTGTCCATGGTCTGCATGACGTAGGACACGCCGCCAACGAGCAGGAGCAGCATGGCGCCGAGGGAGAAGCAGATGGCAATGAGGTCGCACACCTTGCGGGAGAGCCCGTGCAGGTGGTCGGTGACCAGATCGACTGCGATGTGCTTGTGGCGGTAGAAGGCTTCGATGGCGCCGAAGAAGGTAATGTAGATGAAGAGAAAGCGGGCCCATTCTTCGCTGGGCGGGAAGCTCGACCTGAAGACGTAGCGGAGGAAGGCGTTGTAGGAGACAAGCCCGATCATGCTGAGAAAGATGACGGCGCAGAAAATCTGGAAGAGGAACTCGCCTGTGGAGTCCTTGGGCGCCGGCTTCTTGCCCGCGTGGGCAACGGAGATTTTGGCAGACTGCGGCCTGCCGCTTGGGGAAGTGCTGTCCATGGACGGCTCCTGTGGCGAAGCGTGTTGGCAGGAAAGGGGGCCTGGAAAAAAGGGGTTCCTGCCATTCGGCGGGAACCCCTCGGCAAAAGGCGTGCTACTTGGCGCGGTAGCTGGCCGCGCTGTCCAGGATCTCCTGGGCGTTGGGAACGAAGTTCTTGGAGTTGGGATCCGTGAAGAGGGTCCAGCTGCGCTTGCCGGCCTCCTGCATGTACTTGTGCAGGGCTTCGCTGGGCTCGGAGACGGTGCCGCCGTGGGCCTTGATTTCCTTGATGGCCTCGGCGTCAACCTTCTCGGCATTGTCCCAGCACTCGTCGGCAGCCTTCTTGGCCGCTTCCATGAACCACTTCTGATCCTCGGCGGGCAGCTTCTCAAAGAAGTCCTTGTTGATGTAGAGCGCGTGGATCACGAGGATGTGGCGGGTGGTCGTGATCTTGGGGCACTTTTCGTACATCTTGTCGGCAACGATGTCGGAGAAGGGGGAGTCGCCGCCGTCGATGATGCCCTGGTCAAGCGCTGCAGGCACTTCGGCGAAGGGCATGGGCTGGCCGGAGATGCCGCATTCCTTGGCGAAGTTGGTGTACAGCGGGATGTTCGGGACGCGCATGCGCAGGCCCTTGATGTCGTCGATGCTGTGCACTTCCTTCTTGGTGTAGAAGTTGCGGAAGCCGAGCGGGAAGGCGTTGATCATGATCAAGCCTGACTTTTCCGGGAAACCCTGGTTGATGAGCTCGAAGGTCTTGCCGTTCATGGCGCGGCGGGCGTGGGCATAGTCGTCGTAGAGCATGGGCGTCTCGAGCATGCCCATGGAGGGCTGCATGGACGACGTCTGCGTGCCTGTGGCACACATCTGTATTACGCCCTTGCGTGTGTTGGCGATGTAGGCGCTTTCTTTGCCAAGCTGGCTGTTGGGGAACACCTTGACTTCGTACTTGCCGCCGGAGAGTTCCTTGAGGATGTCGCCAAATCGATGCATGACCTTGGTTTCAGGCTCGCCTTCGGGTTTCATGCCGGCAATCTTGATGATGGTCGCGGAGCATGCGCCAGTGGCGTGGGTCATGACGAGGCCTGACGCGACAAAGAGCACGGCGAGCAGCATGGAGAAGCGTTTCATTGAATCCTCCCGATGTTTGCTTGGTGTCCGCCGGACCCGAAGGCCGCGGAGCCGGCCAAGCGAGGAAAGAAAGGGACGGGGCGCGTCTTCCCGCAAGGGATGGACGCCGGAAACTTGGCAAAAGTATAGAGGGAGAGCATAGGGCCGTCAATCAAGGCCAGCAGGGCCGAGACGGCGGGAGTGCCCGCGTTGGGCGCATGCGTCCTGTTGTGAAGACGCCTTGCCCCTCGCGCTGCAGGGGACTCTGCCGGCATGCCGTTCTCTCGGCGGCTAGAGTGTCTTGCTGAGCATGTCCTTGAGGCGATCCATGTCGATGGGCTTGGCCAGATGCCCGTCCATGCCGGACTGCAGGGCTGCCTTGCGGTCTTCGTCGAAGGCGTTGGCCGTCATGGCCACGATGGTGACGGACGCCTTGTTCTGGTCGGCAAGGGAGCGGATGGCCCTGGTGGCGTCGTAGCCGTTCATGACAGGCATCTGCACGTCCATGAGCACGAGGTCGTATCGTCCCGCCTCGGCATTGTTCACCATCTCGACGGCCTCCTTGCCGTTGCATGCCGTTTCGACTTCGATGCCGTGCATTTCCATCATGGCAACGCCAATTTCGCGGTTGACCTCAATGTCGTCGACCAGCAGAACGCGCTTGCCCGCAAAGACGGAATCCCCAGCGGATGCAGTGTCCGCCTCTTCGGCGTGCTCTTCGTGCGAAAGGGCCTTGGCAATGGCCGCGCGGAGCTCGGAGGCGAAGACGGGTTCAGTGCAGAAGGCCCTGACGCCGGCTTCCTGAGCCTCTTCGCGTATGTCCTGCCAGTCGTAGGCCGTGACGATGATGATCGCAGGCTGCCGGACGCCGGCCTCTCTGGCCGCGGACGTCATGCCACGGGCTATCTCCAGGCCAGAGAGGTCGGGGATGACCATGCCGGAGATGCAGAGCTCGAAGGGCGCTCCCGCCTTGGCTGACTCCGCAAAGATTTTCACGGCCTGCCTGCCGGAAGTGGTGCTTTCGGGCCGTGCTCCCATGCCGGCGAGCGTTTCCTTGAGGGCTTCGCAGGCGTTGGGGTCGTCGTCCATAACGAGGACGGGCATGCCCTTGATTGCCTCGGGCACGGGGCAGGGGGCCTTGCTCTCTGCCACTGGGAAGCGGAAGTTCAGAATGAATTCCGTGCCCTTGCCCTTTTCCGTCGTCAGACTGATGGTGCCGCCCATGAGTTCCGTGAGGTTCTTCGTAATGGACATGCCGAGGCCCGTGCCCTGGATTCTGTCCACGTCGTCGGTGTTCTCGCGGGAGAAGGAGTCGAAGATATGCTCTGCGAACTCGGGGGACATGCCAAAGCCGTTGTCCTTGACGCTAATGGCATATTCCGCAAATTCGCCCTCCCGCCCCAGTTCGGTGATGTTGACGTCAATCTGTCCGCCGTCGGGAGTGTACTTGATGGCATTGGAGAGGAGATTGAGCAGAATCTGGTTCAGGCGCAGCTTGTCGCAGAGAACGTCTTCGTCGTATACGCGCTGGGCGTTGACATGGAGCTGATGCCCCTTGGCCACGATCTGCCCGATGATGATGGTGCGCAGGTCGTGCAGCATCTGCGGGATGCTCGTCGGGGCTGGATGGATTTCGATCTTGCCACTTTCGATGCGGCTCATTTCAAGCACGTCGTTGAGCAGCGTCAGCAGATGGTTGCTCGAGAGCTTGATCTTGCGCAGGTAGTCGTGAAGGGCAATGACATCGCTCTTGGTCAGGGCGAGGTCGGTGAAGCCGATGATGGCGTTCATAGGCGTGCGGATGTCGTGAGAGACTTTGGAGAGGAACTCGCTCTTGGCACGGCTGACGTTCATCGCCTTGAATTTTTCCATCTCTGCCGCTCGCCGGCGGGAATGCATCTGGTTGTACACGGCGAACACCATGAGCAGGCAGAACACGATGAGCACGATCTGGAAGATGGAGTGCTTGATGAGGCGGTCGCCGAAGGTGCCCATGTGCTCTTCGATGAAGTCGTCTTCCTTTTTGATCAGGTAGGCCTGCGACAGCCGGGGGTTGTGCTTGATGATCATGAGCTCGTCGTAGAATTCCCGCACCTCGCGCAGCGTCTGCTTAGCGGAATCGTGGGCGGCCTGGCGCATCCACATGAGGGAGGAGGCGAGGATCATGAAGAGCATGGCGACCCAGACGAAGGTGGAGTGCCCGAAGCGCTCCTGCTTGTCCCGCCTGAAGACGGTGAGGTAGATGAGAAAGCCGAGAACGCCCCAGACGGAGAAGACGAAGTAGGATTCGGGGGAGAGCTGGGTGATCTTCCATATCGCCGGCAGGAAGGAGCACACGCTGAAGATGAGCGCGAGGATGAAGCCGACGATGCCCATGCAGGCGGGGATCCAGCGTTTCTCGTTGCGCGCCACGAGATAGGCGCATGCGGAGATGTAGGCGTAGGCTATGGTGGCGCACACGCTCGTTATGTCGACGATCCAGACGATGGCCGTGCGCCCGGCCAGCGGAACGATCAAGGCAATGCCGAGGAGGAGCAGGAGTGCGTTGAGGGGGATGCCCTGCTTTGTCTTGTGTGCCAGAAATGGCGCGAAGACGCCGTTTTCAGCGAGCGTGCAGGTGAGCCGGCTGGCAGCTGTGAGGAAGCCCAGCACGCCTGTTCCCAGAGCGCCGAGGACGGCGAGGGTCAGGACGGCTATGCCGGACTGCCCCAGATGGTTTTCCACGGCGTGCGGCACGGGCATGTCCGCCAGAACGGCTTCGCCACCGGCTTCGATGATCGAGGCGTAGTCGCCCCAGTCGACGAGATTGCGCAGGGGTGCCGCGGCGATGAGGTTGAGCAGGGCGTAGGCGAGGGCCGCGCAGACGATGGCTGCGACCATAATCGGGAAGAATCGCCTGCTTGTGCAGGTCGATTCACTAGACACTTGGCTGATGGCCTCGAAGCCGACGAAGGCCCACGGGGCGAGGGAAAGGAGGCTGAAAATCTGGAAATAGATGCTGTGCTGGGGCGCAAAGGGGTGGTCGCGCAGAATGCTGGCGCCGCAGTCCAGATTGACGTACATGGACGTGAAGATGCCGCCGACGCCAAGCGCCAGCAGCAGGGCGAAGACCACGTTCAGCATGACGGCCAGCCGGGTGTTCAGCATGCACAGCCCTCCGAGCACTAGGGTGAACAGCGCCGAGGCCAGCGCCTCGCCCAGGAAGACCTGGTGGCCGAAGAGCGTGTAGTGGAATCCGAACTGCAGGATGTTGCCGAAAATATGCGATACCAGCAGGGGAACGGCTGTGGCGTTGGCCCAGATAATGGCCGCGTAGACGAGCCAGAGGAACCAGCCGCAAAGGAAGCCGTGGTCGTGCCCCAGCACGGACTTGACGTAGAAGAAGGTGCCGTCGCCGTCGGGATGGCTGCGCATCAGGCACTTGTAGTTATAGGCAATGACGATCATGGCGAGCGCGCCGATGGCCAGCATGCTGCTCGCGCCGATGGGGCCGGCTTTGGGGAGGAATACGTTGCCAGGCAGGACAAAGGCCCCCCAGCCGACGCAGCAGCCGAAGGACATGGCCCACAGCGCCAGGGAGGAGAAGCTTTTGTTCTGGTTGGTCTGGTGCTCTGCCATGGCAACCTCGCAGGAAAAAAAGACAACTGGCAAGCTCACGCAAAATAGCCCAAGTCCTTTGCCTGTGCAATGGTGGATTGTCGCCTGTGGCGGGGCTTGTCGTCCAGGGTCTTGGCCCTCTGCCCTCCGGACGAAAAAAGGCGGCGGTCCCGGAGGGCCGCCGCCTGGATAGGCCTAGATGGCTTCAGTCGCTACACGTAGGAGACGAAGCACAGGATGGAGGCAACGATGCCGACCGGAATGGTGTAGAGCAGGAAGGGCCAGATGGTGAGGCGCAGGATCTGGCCTTCGCGGCCGATGAGGCCGAGAACGGCGCAGGCGGCAACGATGTTGTGGATGCAGATCATGTTGCCAGCGGCGCCGCCGGCGCCCTGGGCAGCCACGATGGCGATGGACTGCTTCACGTTGAAGCCGAGCTGCTGGGCGACATCCCACTGGAAGTTCGCGAACAGCATGTCGGACACGGTGTTGGAGCCGGTGATGAAGGCGCCAAGACCGCCGATGTAGGAGGCGACGGCAGGCCAGAGGTTCTTGAAGGCGTCGGCGCACACGGTGGCCATGGCCAGCGGCATGGACGGCAGCGCGGAGCCGTCGGGGCCGGCCGTGTTGGCGGCAGGGCCCTTGAAGATGGAAACGAGGGCAACGGCTGCGATCAGGGCGATGGTGGGGGCCACCATCTTCTTGAAGGTGGTGTTCCAGGCACCGGCAACCTTCTCGCCGCTCATGCCGTGCAGCAGAATGGTGAGCAGGGCAACGAGGATGAAGGGAACGGTGCCGGGCAGCCACAGCAGGTCAAAGAAGGCCTTGACGCCCTTCTCGCCCAGAATGTCGGCCATGCCCCAGTGGAGCAGGGGGTTCTTGAAGATGGCGAGAATGGTGGCCTTGGTGGAAGGCATCGCGGCGAGAACGCGGGTAAGAACGAGAATGATGCCGCAAAGAACATAGGGGAGCCACGCCATGAACTGGCTCATGTGTTCCTTGTATTCGGTCTTGTCAGAAGCCTGGATTTCGCCGCTCCACTCGGGCTTCCATTCAGACTGGGGAGCGAAGTTCCACACTTCCCTGGGGATGCAGACGCCAGCCTTGGCGAGGGAGATCAGCACGGCAAGGCCGACGATGCCGCCGACGAGGGAGGGAACTTCAGGACCGGCCAGCCACGCAACGAGGTAGTAGGGGACGGCGAAGCAGATGCCGGCGAGAATGCAGAAGGGCCAGGCCGCAAAGCCTTCGCCCCAGGACTTGTTCTTGCCGAAGAAGCGGGTCATGAAGCCAAGCATGAAGATGGGCAGGATGAAGATCATCGCGCCGTGCATCAGGGTGACGTTCTCGCCGATGATCTTGAAGAGCAGGTCGGGGTTGTCGGTGCCGAGAGCCTTCATGCCGATGTCCTTCAGGCTGGCAAAGCCCATGATGACGGGCGTGCCGACGGCGCCGAAGGTGACGGGGAAGGAGTTGAAGCACAGGCAGATGACGGCCGCGCAGAGGGGCGGGAAGCCGAGGCCCATGAGCAGGGGAGCAGCCAGGGCTGCCGGAGTGCCGAAGCCGGCGGCGCCTTCAATGAAGGCCGCGAACATGTAGCCGATGATGATGGCCTGCACGCGGCGGTCGGGGCTGATTTTCGTCATGCCGGCCTGGATGGTCTCCATGGCGCCGCTGTAGGTCAGGGTGTAGTAAATGAGAATGGCACCGAAAACGATGATCAGAACGCCGATGGCATTAATGACGCCTTCGATGAAAAGGGCGCCAATGCGCAGGCCAGACAGGTGCCAGACGCTCATGGCGAGCACGGCGCCGGTCAGGAAGGCCAGCGGCATGGCGCGCGTGGAGGGCCAGCGCAGCGGAACCATCAGAATCAGTGCCACAAGAATGGGCATGATTGCAAAAAAAGCTAAAAGGCCAGTACTCATAAGACATCCTCTCTTTGAATGAACTGAAGCATCCTGCCGACCGGCAACGGGGGTCGCGGGCCGGCGTCTCCCAAAATCCGTCCTGCCTGCCGCTCCCTGCCCATCCTCATGGAAGGGAGCGGATTTATTCATTGATTTAGGGCTGAGACACCTTTCGCCGCAAACTACCATAAAGCCCGAAAAAGTAAACACTCTTCCAGCCTCCGCGCGGTCGCCGGCTGGCGGAAAGGTTGGCTGACCAAACAGTTTCTGGACACATTCCGCGCCCTTGTCGCGCGCCTGCCGGGAAAGCAGGAAGCGGAAAATATTTTTGCCTGCACGGAGGCTGGATGTCTTGACAGAGAGGGACTGGCCTCATCCCCGGCACGCTCCTGCCGAGCTTTGCTCCGTCTCCCCCTGGTGTCTCTGCCTGCCCATGTGCCTCGTGTCTGAAGCTGCCTGGCGCAGGCAAGTGCAGATAGCCGGGAAATTGTCCTCAGCCTGGCTTGACCGGCTGCCCTTGGGAGGTGCTGAAAGCGGGGAAGGCACAGCATGGCCATGTTCCAACTGGCAAAGGTTTTTGCAAATGAGAATCAATTGTGATAAGCAGAGGTTGCAGCACGCCTCCAGGTGCCTGCAGACTGCTCTGCCCAAGGATTCAGCGCCATGCCCGAACTGCCCGAAGTGGAAACCGTTGTCCGCACCCTGCGTCCGCACGTCCAGGGGCGGACTCTGCTTTGCGCGCGCGAGCTCAAGCCCTGCGTGCTCAAGGGCGGCCGTCCCCTTGCCAGCCTCGAGGGCGCGGCGGTCTCCGGCGTGCGGCGCAGGGGCAAGCTGGCGCTGGTGGAGCTTGCCAGAGGGGAGGAGCGCCTCTTTCTCGCCGTCCATCTGCGCATGACAGGCAGCCTCCTCGCCCGCAAAGGCCTTGCCGCTGCCACGCCCAAGGCCCTTGAAGCCCTGGCGGGATCCCGCACCCGGGCCGTCTTCGGCTTTGCCAGCGGCAATTCCTGGCCCTGCACGACGGTCGTGCGCTTCGACGACGTGCGCACCTTTGGGCACATCCTGGCCGGCGGGGAGCGGGAGCTGGCTGCCTGGCCCTTCTGGCGGACGCTGGGCCCGGAGCCCCTTGAGATGGACGCGGAGGCCTTCCGCGCCGCCGTGAGGGGCAGACGCCGCATCAAGGCTCTGCTGCTGGACCAGAAGGCCATTGCCGGCATTGGCAACATCTACGCCGACGAATCGCTCTTTGCTGCCGGCATCCATCCGGAGACGCCGGCGGACAGCCTCTGCGTGGAAGCGAAGGACCGGCTCTTCCGAAGCCTCCGGCAGGTGCTGGAGCGGGCAGTTGCCGAATGCGGGAGCTCCATCAGCGACTACCGCGACGCCGACGGCAATCCGGGGGCCTTCCAGAACAGCTTTGCCGTGTACGGCCGGGCTGGCAAGGCCTGCCTGGCGTGCGGGCGTTCCCTGGTCCGGATCAGGGTGGCGGGGCGAAGCAGCGTGATCTGTCCGCACTGCCAGCGCAAACCGCGGACAAGGCGCTAGGAAAGCGCCTCCGCATAGGATATTTTGGCTACAGATAGATGAATGCACAAGCCCTCAGCGCAACCCGCGGAGGGCGACCCGGCCAGGTGGCCCAAGGAGCAGGCATGCAGCAGGCAAGAACAACGCAGACACGGATGACGCGCCAGCGCGCCGTTATTCTTGAGGAGCTCAGGAAGCTGACATCCCATCCCACGGCTGACGAGCTCTTCACCCTCGTGCGTGCCAGACTCCCCCGCATCAGCCTCGGCACCGTCTACCGCAACCTCGACTTTCTGGCCGACACCGGCCAGATCCTCCGCCTTGAGGTTTCGGGCTACACCAAGCGCTACGACGGCAACCTCATGCCCCACCAGCATGTGCGCTGCACCGTCTGCGGCCGGGTGGCGGACGTCTTTCCCCCGCTTCCCGCGCCCAGTCCCGCAGGCGTCTTCGTTCCCGGCTTTGCGCGCATTCTGAGCGCCAGGATCGAGTTCGACGGCATCTGCGCGGAATGCGCCGCCAAGGGCCACGGGGCGTCCCGCGGCGCCTGGGAGTGGCTGCCCGACCCCCAGGCAGAACAAGCAAGCCAATTCAAGGAGTCTTGGCCATGTCTGAAATGAAGGACCAGTGGCGCTGTCCCACGACCAACTGCGGCTATGTCTATGATCCTGACCGCGGCGACCGCAAGGGGAAGATCCCCAAGGGCACCAAGTGGGAGGATCTCCCCGACGACTGGAAGTGCCCCGTTTGCGGCGCGACCAAGAAGAAGTTCCAGAACGTGGCGGAGCTCATGGCCCAGCAGGGCTAGCCGCGCTTTGCCGACCCCCCTGTTCAGCTGGCCGTCCGGCGCGCCGGGCGGCCAGCGCACAGCCCCCTGCCCCTACGGCCTGTGCGGCGTGCGGGCGAGGGGGGCGTAGCTTGCCTGGCAGGCCCGGAGCAGATCGTCAGGCGCCAGCTTGAGCTGGACGCCGCGCTGTCCTGCGGACACGTAGATTTCGTCCCAGAGCATGGCGCTTTCATCGATGAAGACGGGATAGGCCTTCTTCGCCCCCAGCGGGGAGCAGCCGCCGCGCAGATAGCCCGTGAGCGGCTGGACCTCCTTGAGCTGCACCATCTCGGCGTGCTTGTTGCCCGAAGCCTGCGCCAGGGCCTTGAGGTCGAGCTCGGCGCTTCCCGGCAGGCAGGCCATGAGGACGCCCGTCCTGTCGCCCCGGGCCACGAGGGTCTTGAAGACCTGCTCGGGGTCGGCGCCTATCTTGCGGGCCATGGCCACGGCGGAGAGATCGGAGAGGTCCACTTCGCTTTCGTGGATGGTGTAGGGTATGCCGAGTTCGTCCAGCATGCGGGCCGCATTGGTCTTGGCGGCTGCCTTTGCGCGTGCCATGGCCTGATTCCTCCTGCGCCTTGGCCTGTGCCTGCCGCTGCCGGCGGCCAGGCCCCTAGTTCTGGTTCCAGATGTTCCCGAGGCTCGTTGCCAGCTCCGCCTCTTCCTGCGCCTTCAGGCGCAAGAGCCTAGGGAGCAGCGTTTCCTTGACGGCCGCTTCGAGCTCGGCAACGCTTCCCCTGTTCTCCACGACCATATCGCAGGCAGCCATCTTCCTCTCTTCGGGCCACTGCCAGCCTTCGATGGCTCTGGCCTTGTCCCGGCTCCAGCCCCTGCTGCCGGCAAGACGGGCCTCCCGCGCCTCCAGCCCTGCCCGGACGCCGACGGCGAGGGGCGCCGGCGTGAAGGCGCCCTTGTGCCAGCCGCATTCGAAGTAGAGCGGAATCTCGGCCAGCGCCCTCGGCCAGTCCTCGCGGAGCGCTCTGGCGAAGAAGTCCTGGATGTCGCCCTTGACCATGGCGTGGGCGATTCTTTCCGTCTCTGCGCGCAGATCGGGGCTTTGCCCGAAGGCCTGCATGAGGGTCTCGCGCGAGACGGCGCCGTCGCTGCCAAGGATGCCGGGGCCAAGGCGCTGGCACAGCCAGGAGGCGAGCTCCCCGCCCTTGGCGTAGTAGCCGGCAACGAGCTCGTCGGCGCTGATGCCAGGGATGCCGAGGCCTCGGAGAAAGCCTGCCAGCGTGGACTTGCCGGAGCCGGGGTTGCCCGTGATCACGAGGCACTGGGGGCGCCTTCCCCTGGCCAGGCAGGTCTCCTGGAAGTCCGGGGGCGGGACGCAGGCAAAGGCGAGCTCCTTGCCTGTTTCGGGATGCCGGAAGGCAAGCCGCCAGGCGTGGAGCATCTGCCGCGGCGCCATGGCGGCAATGCCCGCAGGGGCGTAGAGGGCGTCGCCGAGCAGGGGATGCCCTATGCTCGCCATGTGGACGCGGATCTGGTGGGTGCGTCCCGTGAGGATGCGCACGGCCGCCAGGCTGGCCGAGCCGTCGGGGCTGGTCCAAAGACAGCGCCAGCGCGTATGGGCGCTCCGTCCGCCCTGGGATTCCGGAACGAGGGCCATGCGCACCCTGCTTTGGGGATCGCGGCCGAGGGGCTCGTCGACGGCGCCTTCCCCGGGTAGCCTTCCCGCAACGAGGGCGAGGTACTCCTTGCGCACGCGCCGCTCGGCAAAGGCCTGGCTGAGGGCAAGCCGCGCCTTCTCGCTGAGGGCGCAGCATAGAAGGCCCGAGGTGTCCTTGTCGATGCGGTGCACGATGCCTGGCCGCAGGCCCTCCATGGCCAGAATCTGGGGAAAGCGGAAGGCGAGTCGCTGCACCAGCGTGCCCGAGGGGCAGGAGGGGCAGGGGTGCACCGTGAGGCCTGCGGGCTTGGCAACGACGCAGAGGGCGCCGTCGCTGTAGCGCAGGTCGATTTCGCCTTCCTCTGGGGCAAGCGTGCCGGCATCCCGGCCGGGGCCGGGGGCAAATTCGATGCGGGCGCCCTGGCGGACCTTGGCCGAAGGCGAGTCCTGCGGCCTGCCGTCCACAAGGCAGCGCCCCTCCCTGACGGCCTTTTTCACCGCTTCGCGCGACCATGCGCCGGCAAGGGCGGGATTGGCATCCAGCGCCCGCACGAGCGTCTGGTCGAGGCGCTTGCCCGCATCGGCAGGGCCAGCCGCAAAGGCGAGGAGGGCTTCGCCTTCGGCCGGCGCCAGGCTAGCCAGCCCGCTATCGGGTTCGCCCTCCAGATCGCCGTCGAGGCCGCTTTCCGCAGTGCAGGAAGCGGCCGTCCGGTCTGGCACCCCGCAGGCTGGCGAGGGTCGGCTAGTTGACGGCATTGCCAAGGATAGTGACGGTGTGCATGCGGTCGCCGATGGTTCTGCCATCGTGGAGGTCAGGCAGCTCTCTGCCGGGGGTGATGGACGTGACGACGACGCGCCCAATCACGAGGCGCTGGTCCTCGCCCTTGGGTTCGTCCACGTGCACGCCCCAGTAGTCGTGGAGTATGGCGGGCCTGTTGTTGCACGTGCCCACGTAGAGCATGATGTGGCCGTTCATGCCGACGAGCGAGGCGAAGGGCACGCCGCTGCGCATGATGGTCGCCTCCTTTTCGGCAACGCTCATGCCGGCAAGGGAGATGGGATAGCCTGTGCGCGCCTGGGGCCTGGAGTTGCGGGGCAGCCAGATGCCGTAGGGCGTCATGAGGTCGCGGGTCATGGCCGAGCAGTCCCTGAGGCCGAGCATGCCGCCCCAGCCGTAGGGCTGGCCGATGAGCTGGTTGCCGAGGGCCGCGACGCTGGCAGGCGTCATGACGATAGGCCAGGGGGAGACGTCCGCACAGGAGACCGAGCGCACGGCGGCCGTGCCGTTGGCGCCCCGCACCGGCATGTAGACCGTGCCTGCCGAGGGCAGGGGCAGCACCGTGCCTATGCCGGCGCTTTCGCCGAGCAGGCTGGTGTGCTCCTTCGTGATGCAGCCAAGGCGCGCCCCCTTCCACTGGGCGACGAAGTCGGCCCCGACGGGAGCGATGTCTGCGGACTGCATCCAGCCGCTGACCAGCGGCGTCTCCACGAAGAGCCACCTGCCGTCGAGGGAGCGGTGGCAGATGTAGACCGGCATGCCCATGGGCAGGAGGGAGTACTGGAAGTAGTCGAAGGGATCCTTGCGCGCGTCGGGCGTGGGATGGACGAAGCGGGGCGTTGCCGTCGGCATCTCGCGCAGGTTGGCAGCCCTGAGGGTGATGCCGGGCTGGCAGGCGTTGGGCCAGGAGGCCATGTTCGCGTTGGAGCGCATGGCTGCCCACTCCTCCTCGGTCCACCGGCGCTGTCCGTCCTTCCAGCCCCGCGCCTTGGCGTTGAGGAGCGTGGAGGCTTCCTTCTTGCCCACTGACGGCTTTTCCATGCGCCAGGGGCCGAAGAAGAGGCTTTGCCAGCGGGAGGCCTGGGAGGCCTGGGTCGAGGGCGACATGAGCGGCTTGCGGCTGCCGCTGGCGTAGCGGTTGAGATCCTGCGGGAATTCACGCAGATCGGCTATCTCGCCGGAGGCCGTCGGGACGGGGCGGGCCTGTTTCTTGCCGGAGCAGGATGCCAAGAGGGCGATGGCGAGGACGAGGCAGAGGAGGTGCAGGACGCAGGCATGCCTGGACATGGGGAGGGTTCTCCTGGTTGCGGGTTGCAGGCCGGAAGGCTCCTGCGGACAGGGCCCGGGCCCAAAAAGGCGGGTGCGATGCTAGTCCAATGCCTGCGCTTAGGCAATGGCGACGCGCATCTTCTGCAGGAAGCCTGCAGGACGGTAGCTTTCCTTGGCGTGGCGCAGGCCTTCCTCGTCCAGATCCTGGGCGCGGTTGATCCAGCGCACGCCGGCGCATTCGCGCTGGGCAAAGGTCTGGTTGATCACCTGGTAGATGCCCTTGATGCTGGCCAGCCCCTTTTCGTAGTGCACGCCCATGGTGTCGCGGTCGAGGCGCTCGCCCAGGGCGAAGGCTGCGATGCCGCCGTCCACGTAGAGCGAGCCGCCGCAGAGGTTGCGGAAGGCCGAGCAGTGGGCCAGCACCTGGTTGATGGCGCCGTTTTCCGCTGCCAGCGAGGGAGAGCCTTCGCAGTCGTGCCACTGGCACCACTCGTCCTGCAGCGCCAGGCAGTCCTCCACCATCTTGGCGTCCATGGGGCGGTAGTCGGGGGCGCCGTAGGCCTTGACGAAGGCGCTCACGTGGTTCTTCTTCTTGTGGAAGCGGTTGCCGGGAAGCGTTGCCAGCTCCGTCGCCAGGTAGAGGTATTCCCACTGGCCGCGGTCGGGTTCGGCGCAGATGCGCGAGCCCAGCCGCTCCTGCCACAGGGCTGCCAGCTCGTCGGGCACGCGGATGAACTCCATGCCGGGCTCGAGGAGGCGCTTCCAGTCGGCGCCGGCCCAGTCGCCAAGGGGTGCCCAGAGCACCGTGCCGCAGGGGATGGTCTGGCGTATCCAGCACAGATCTTCCTCAAAGCACCATTCGAGGCCGTAGTGCTCCTGCCAGCCCCAGAGGTTGACGGGGCTGTAGTCTATGGAGTGGAGGGGGCAGAGCTCCCAGAGGCGGTAATATTCGTCGAGGCCGTCCAGAGAGACGGGAGTGAAGTTGAAGTGCATCGTCCTTCCTTGCAGGGTAGGTGTGGAGGGGGCAGGCGCGCGCCGCGCCGGGACGGACTGGTCCGCAGGGACCGAAGATAAGTCGCAGGAGCGTTTTGTCACCCCCTGGCGCCGGAGGCAGGCCAGGCGGGAGGGCCGCCGTCAGCCGTCGCCCCGGCGGTGGGAGCGCATGGCGCAGTTCTGCCAGTGTCTGGACTGGAGCACCCGGCACATGGCCAGCGACTGGACTATCTGGGAGACGAGCATGGCGCAGAAGACGCCCGAGGCGTCCTGCCAGAGCACGTGTCCCAGCCACCAGCCGAGAGGGATGCGCAGTCCCCAGAAGGTGGTTCCGAAGGTGAGCAGGTTGTAGCGCGTGGCGCCGGCGCCGACCATGACCCCGCCGAGCACCGTGGAGGCGATGGAAAAGGGCGTGGAGGCGAGGTTCCAGGAGAGGTAGGAAACGATGCAGTCCCGGGTGGGCGCATCGTCCGAGAGGAAGGCCGCCAGCTCCGGCCGGAAGGGCCACATGGCCAGGGCCACCAGCGACATGACGGCCGCGGCGATCTTGATCAGCGTCCAGGAGACCCGCATGGCGTCCTCCCTGCGCCCTGCGCCGAGGCAGTTGCCGACCATCACGGCCGCCGTCGTGTGGAAGGCCATGCCGGGCAGGAAGAGGATGGACTCGATGCGCAGGCCGGCCGTGAGGCCGGCGAGCGAGGCGACCCGGTTGAAGGGCAGCGTGGAGACCAGGACAAAGAGCACGAAGTAGCCGGAGTGCCAGACCAGAGAGGCGATGCAGGCGGGGCCTGCCACCTTGAGCAGGTAGGGGACGCCGCGCTTCAGCCAGGCCTTGCGCGGAATGCGGCGCCGGGCAAGGAAGCCCAGGCGCCAGAGCAGGAGGCAGTTGGCGACGGCGCCTGCGGAGTTGGCCGCAACCCCTGCCCAGGCAATGCCCTCGAGGCCGATGCCGGGCAGGCCGAGGTAGCCGAGTCCCAAGCCTATGCACAGCCAGGCGTGCAGCAGCATGATGCCGGCAGCCGTTGCCAGCGGGGGGACGACGCGCCGCGTTGCCCGGAAGATGACGCAGGTGGCGTCGTAGACGTAGGACAGGGGAAGGCCTGCCATCATGATCCGCCAGATCTGGCTGGCCGCGGGGCGGGCCTCCTCCGGCAGGCCTACGGCGCCGGCCAGATGATCGGCGAAAAGCCAGCCCGGCACGGCCAGCAGCATGCCCAGCAGGAAGCTCAGCGCCACCGTGGTCGAGACGTAGAAGCCGGCCCTGCGCTCGTTCCTGTCGCCGAGGGCCTGGCTGATGGCGGCCGTGGCGCCCGAGGAGAGCCCCATGCACAGGATGGAGAGGAAGATGAAGCACTGGGCCGCCATGCCGAAGGCCGCCTGCACCTCCGCAGCAATCCGCCCCGCCGTCCACACGGGCGTGAACGACATGATGAAGACGCAATACATCATGAGCGTCTGGGGCCAGGCGAGGCGCCAGATGGCCCGGGGGGAGACGGAGAGGTCGACTGCCGGCATGGTTCGGTCTGGGATGCTGGCTGGGGAGCGCGGGCCGGCCGGCTAGCAGAGGGCCGCCGCCAGGTCTTCGAAGGTTTCGCGCCTGCGGATGAGCTGGAGCGTGCCGTCCTCGCGGATCAGCACTTCGGCGGGGCGCAGGCGCTGGTTGTAGGTGGAGGCCATGGCGTAGCCGTAGGCGCCGGCATCGAGCACGCCCAGAATGTCGCCCTCCTTGATTTCGGGCAGGAGGCGCTTCTTGGCAAGCACGTCGCCGGACTCGCAGATGTTGCCCGTCACGGTCTGCTCCATGAGGGGGCGATCCTCCTGGCGCTCCGCGTAGATTTCGAAGTCGTGGTAGGAGCCGTACATGGCGGGGCGCACCAGGACGCTGAAGCCGACGTTCGTGCCGGCGTAGCGGTTCTCGCCGTTGTTCTTGACCGCCTCGACGCGGCCGAGCAGGATGCCCGACTCGGCGACGACGTAGCGGCCGGGCTCCACGAGGAAGCGGCCGCGGTAGCCGGTTTCCTGGCGGTAGGCTTCGCACTGGCGGGCCAGGTCTTCGCCCAGGGCCTTGAGGTCGAGACGGGCCTCGCCGTCGTATTTGCGGTAGGGGATGCCGAAGCCTCCGCCGAAGTCGAGGATCTCGATCTGGTCTCTGAGCTTGCGGGGGAAGGCCTTGACGCAGGCGAGCAGGATGCCTGCGGCCTTGAGGTAGCCGTCGGGCTGCATGAACAGGGAGCCGATGTGCTGGTTCACGCCGCGCAGGCGCAGGCCGTGCTTTTCGAGCAGGGCGAAGGCCTCGCCGAGCAGCTCCGGCGAGATGGCGAACTTGGTTTCCTTGCCGGCGGTGATCACCTTGTCGCTGTGGCCTTCGCCAATGCCCGGATTGATGCGGATCATGACGTCGCCGCCCGGATTGAGGGAGCCGTAGAGTTCAAGCTGTGCCAGGGAGTCGACGCTGACGGTGAGATGGCGGGCTATGGCGCTGCGCATCTCCTCGGGGTCGATGTTGTTGGAGATGTAGAGGATCTTGTCCGGACCGAAGCCCGCAAGTTCGTCCATGTAGAGCTCGCCCGGACTCATGGCGTCCACGGTGAGGCCCTCCTCGCGGCAGACGGCGAGGATGGCCGGGTTGGTGTTGGCCTTGACGGAGTAGTTCACGCCGAAGCCCTCCACCGGACACATGGCCATAAGCTCACGGCAGCGGGCGCGGAGCACCGCCTCGCTGTAGACGTAGAGGGGCGTGCCGTAGCGCTCGGCCAGGGACCTGGCGGACCAGCCCCTGTAGAAGTTGATGTCGTCCGTGTAGGACGAGCGGATGTCGGACATGGGTGCACCTCGCTGGCGTTGAAGTCGCCTGCCTTCAGAGACAGGGAAAAAGTATTATGCGTGGCGAGGCTTCGCTCTGTCAAGACTTTGGTTTTGCAGGAAAAAAGCTGCATCCAAAGGCCTCCGGGAAGCGTGGCGGGAGGCGTTGCGCCAGACGCGCGCAGGGGTGTTTTGCCGCGGGCCTTCTCCCCCCGGATTCAGGCAGGATCCGGTCGCGCGGCCTGCTTGCCTCAGCCTGTAATTTCGGGTATGGACGAGGGCTATTCCCAATGCCGGGGCGCTGACCCTGAGGCCCCTCCGGGCCCTTGTGCGAGGCCCCTTTCCCCAGCGAACGCCAACCGGGCGGAAGGGCCCTCCTTCCCCCATGGAGACCAGAGCATGAGTGATCTGATGAACAGCGAAGCCGTGAAGAAGGGCATCAAGGAGATGCAGGACAGGGACATGGCCGAGGCCATGGAAGAGAACAGGCGCATCGCCTCCGGCATCGAGAACGGCGACACGGTGAAGGTCCACTACGTCGGCACCTTCCCTGACGGAACGCAGTTCGACTCCTCCCGCCAGGAGGGGCGCGAGCCCCTCGAGTTCACGGTCGGCAGGCACAGCATGATTCCCGGCTTCGAGAACGCCGTGAAGGGCCATGCCGCAGGCGACCGCTTCACCGTGGAGATCCCCTGCGACCAGGCCTACGGCCCGGTGGACAAGAATCTCATCTTCACGGTGCCGAGGGAGCAGGTGCCGGACAGCATCCCCTGCGTGGTGGGCACCCCCATCCAGCTTTCCAACGAGCAGGGCACCATGTACGCCGTGATTTCCGAGGTCGATGCCGTCGAGCTCACCCTCGACGCCAACAACCCCATGGCCGGCAAGGACCTCGTCTTCGACATCGAAATTCTCTCCGTCAACTAAGCAGCCCTTCCGGCTGATCAGGAAGCACCATGAGCACCAGCAGCGCCCGCCTCAGCGCCATCCAGGCGGTCACGACCTACAAGCCCCAGCCTTCGGCCTTCAACTTCCACGAAACGCGGCCCATGGACATCTACGGCTGCAACGTCTTCAACGACAAGGTCATGCGCGAGCGCCTGCCCAAGCAGGTCTACCGCTCCCTGCAGAAGACCATACGCTACGGCGAGACCATGGACCCGGCCATTGCCGACACGGTGGCCGCGGTCATGAAGGACTGGGCCATTGAGAAGGGCGCCACGCACTACACCCACATCTTCTATCCCCTCACCGGCCAGACGGCGGAGAAGCACGACAGCTTCTTCACCCCGGACGGCAACGGCGGCGTGATCGCCGAGTTTTCCGGCTCCATGCTCATCCGCGGCGAGGCCGACGGCTCCTCCTTCCCCTCGGGCGGCCTGCGCTCCACCTTCGAGGCCAGGGGCTACACCGCCTGGGACGTGACCTCGCCGGCCTACGTGCAGGAGAACCCCAACGGCGTCTTCCTCTGCATCCCCACCATGTTCCTCTCCTGGACGGGCGTGGCGCTCGACAAGAAGACGCCCATGATCCGCTCCGGCCAGGCCCTCAACCGCCAGGCCAGCCGCGTGCTCAAGCTCTTCGGCATCGAGACGGATCTGCCGGTCGTGGCCTATGCCGGCCTCGAGCAGGAATACTTCCTGATCGACAACAATTTCAACTTCGCCCGCAGCGACCTCATGGTCACGGGCCGCACCCTCTTCGGTGCGCGCCCTGCCAAGGGCCAGGAGTTCAGCGACCAGTACTTCGGCGTCATCCCCCAGCGCGTGCTCTCCTTCATGATGGAGGTCGAGCGCGAGCTCTACAAGCTCGCCGTGCCGGTGCAGACCCGCCACAACGAGGTCGCGCCGAGCCAGTACGAAATCGCCCCCCTCTTCGAGGCCGCCAACCTCGCCGTGGACCACAACCACCAGATCATGTCCACGCTGCGCAATACGGCCAAGCACTACGGCCTCAAGTGCCTGCTGCACGAGAAGCCCTTCAGCTGCATCAACGGCTCGGGCAAGCATGTCAACTACTCCATAGGCAATGCCGATCTCGGCACCCTCTTCGATCCCGGCGACACCCCGCAGTCCAACGCCAAGTTCCTGGTCTTCTGCTGCGCCATGATCCGCTCCGTGCACAAGTACGGCGGGCTTCTGCGCGCCACCGTGGCCTCGGCCAGCAACGACCACCGTCTGGGCGCCAACGAGGCGCCGCCGGCCATCATGTCCATCTTCCTCGGCGATCAGCTCACCAGCGTCTTCGAGGCCTACCGCTCCGGCCATCTGGAGCATGCCGGGCAGGGCGCGAAGAAGCGCGTCATGAAGATAGGCGTCGACACCCTGCCTCCGCTGCCCACGGATCCCGGCGACCGCAACCGCACGAGCCCCGTGGCCTTCGTCGGCAACCGCTTCGAGTTCAGGGCCCTCGGGTCCTCGCAGTCGGCAGCCGACTCCATCACGGCCCTCAACGCCATGATGGCCGACTCCCTCGGCTTTGCAGCCGACTGGCTGGAGCGCGAGACGGCGGCCGGCAAGAGCTTCAACGACGCCGTGCAGAGCTTCGTGTGCCACTGCATCGAAGAGCACAGCGCCGTCATCTTCAACGGCGACGGCTACTCCGACGTCTGGCACAAGGAGGCGGTGCGCCGGGGACTGCCCAATCTGCGCAACACCCCCGAAGCCATTCCCGAGCTCGTCAAGCCCGAAGTCATGGAGCTCTACGAGCGCCTGCACATCATGAACAGCGCCGAGCTCAAGGCCAGGGAGGAGATCTATCTGGAGCAGTACTGCAAGACCATACGCACCGAGGCCACCATCGCCGTGCGCATGGCGCGCACCGTCGTCTTCCCGGCCGCCGTGCGCTGGCAGCGCGAGCTTGCCCAGACCGCCCAGGCCATGCAGGCCATAGGCAAGGACGTGCGCACCGCCTCCCTCGACGCCGTGACCAATGATCTGCGCCTGCTCCAGGACCAGACGGCCAAGCTCGAGGAGACCTGCGCCAAGGCCGAGCGCGTCCAGGACAGCCTCAAGCAAGCCCGCCGCTACTGCGAGGAGGTCCTGCCGGTGCTCGGGCTCCTGCGCGCCGTGGCCGACCGCATCGAGTGCGAGGTGCCGGCCGACCTCTGGCCCCTGCCAAACTATCAGGAAATCCTCTTCTGCAAGTAGCAGCCCTTTCCCGACTTCCCTTAGAAGGAGAATGCGTTTATGGCGCAAGTACAGAATACGCCGCTGACGGCGGATCCCTCCCTCCTCCGCGACATCGAGTCCGAGGTGACGCAGGAGACCCGTCCGCTTCTGCAGTTCATCGTGAACAATGCCAAGCTCATCATCGGCGTTGTCGTGGGCCTGCTCGCGGCCCTTGCCGTGGCCGGCGCTTGGCGCTGGCACACGCAGAGCCAGCAGGAGGCGCTGCAGGGCGAGCTTGGCCAGATTATGCACCAGCGGCCCGCGCCGGAGCAGCTGGACACCCTTGAAAAGCTCGCCAAGGACGCGCCGGCGAGGCTGCAGGCCACCGTCTACGCCGTCGAGGCCCAGAGCGCCCTGGCCCAGCAGAACTACGCCAAGGCCGCCGAGGCCTACGGCAGGGTGGCCCGCTCCCTGGCCGACATGCCCCTGGGCGTGCTCGGCTCGGTCAACGAAGCCGGCTCGCTCTTCGCGGCCGGCAAGTTCGACGAGGGGCTGAAGATTCTCGAGCCCATCGCGGCCAAGCTGCCCAAGGAGGCCTCGATGCAGGTGCGCGCCATGCTGGGCGAAGCCGCCGCCAAGGCCGGCAAGGCCGATCTGGCAGCCTCCGCCTTCGAGCAGGTGGCGGTCCAGTCCGAAGGGCTCATGGCCGACTACTACCGCGCCCGCGCGAAGGAGGTGCGGATGCTCAAGCAGGCCGAAGAGCCCGCTCCCGCTCCCGCCAGTCCTGCCCCCAAGGCCCAGTAGATTCAGCATCTGAACCGTAGCCGGTTCTCCCGCAGGGGGAACCGTTTTTTTTCAGGCATCATGTCGCCGGGCCCAGCCCCGGCACGGAGGTTTTTCTATGAGCGCAAATCCCCTCCTTGAGGGCAAACAGGGCGAGCGGCACCTTCTGCTCAGCAACGAGGCCATCGTGCGCGGCGCCCTCGAGGCCGGCGTCCACGTTGTCACCTGCTACCCGGGCACCCCGTCCTCCGAGGTGCCGGACACCTTCTACAAGATAGGGGGCGCAGGCACGCGCTACTACATGCAGTACTCGGTGAACGAGAAGGTGGCCATGGAAGTGGCCTGCGGCGCGGCCCTGTCCGGCGCCATGGCCCTCGTCACCATGAAGCACGTGGGCCTCAACGTGGCAGCCGATCCCCTCTTCACCACGGCCTACACCGGCCTGCCCGGCGGCCTCGTGGTGCTCTCCGCCGACGATCCCGGCTTCCACTCTTCCCAGAACGAGCAGGACAACCGCAACTACGCCAGGGCTGCGTCCCTGCCCTGCTTCGAGCCCGCCACGGCCCAGGAAGCCAAGGACATGACCAAGGAGGCCTTCCGCGTCGCCCGCGAGCTCGAGCAGCCCGTGCTCCTGCGCACCACCACCCGCGTCAGCCACATGCGCGGCGCCGTGGTCTTCGGCGCGCTTCCCGACGCCGAGCAGCCCAAGGTTCCCTTCGAGCGCAACCCCAGGCGCTTCGTCCCCGTGCCCGCCGTTTCCCGCCTGCGCCACATCGCGCTGGAGCAGCAGATGGCCAAGGCCCAGGCCATTTCCGAGGCCAGCCCCTACAACAGGGTCACCGTGCCCGCCTCCTGTCCGGCCGACGGCGTCATCGTCTCCGGCGCCTCGCGCAACTACCTTGCCGACGCCCTCATGGCCGAAGGCTGGGAAGAGAAGGTGCGCGTGCTCGAGCTCGGCATGACCTGGCCCCTGCCCGACGAGAAGATTGCCGCCTTCCTGAAGGACTGCCGGCGCGTCCTCGTGCTCGAGGAAAACGATCCCCTCCTCGAGACCTACGTGCGCGCCCTGGCCCAGAAGCGCGGGATTGCCTGCGAGATCGCCGGCAAGGGCGGCGTGCTGACCATCCAGAACGAGTATTCCACCACCCTGCTGCGCCAGGCCCTGGCAGCCTGGTTCGGCGGCTCCTGCGAGGTGGCCGTCAACGAGCCCGAACCCAATCTCCCCGGCCGTCCGCCGAACCTCTGCGCCGGCTGCTCCCACAGGGCCGTGTTCTATGCAGCCCGCCAGGTCTTCGGCGACGACGTCTACTACTCGAGCGACATCGGCTGCTACACCCTCGGCATGCTGCCGCCGCTGCGCTGCGCCGACTTCCTCTTCTGCATGGGCTCCTCGGTCTCCGGCGGCTCCGGCTTTGCCATCGGCTCCGGCAAGACCGTGGTCGGCTTCATCGGCGACTCCACCTTCTTCCACTCCGGCATGACGGGCCTGGCCAACGCCGTCTTCAACAAGGTCGACATCATCGTCGTCATCCTCGACAACGGCACCACAGCCATGACCGGCCATCAGCCCAACCCCGGCATGCGCCAGGACATGCTCGGCGACCTCTGCGCCCACCTCGACATCGAGTCCATCGTCAGGGGCTTCGGCGTCGAGCAGATCAAGAAGGTCAAGGCCTTCAGCCTGAAGAGCGTGGTCAAGGCCTTCGAGGAGTTCAAGGGCATGAAGGGCGTGCGCGTGCTCATCTCCGAAGAGCCCTGCGCCCTCTACGCCCGCAGGCGTCTCAAGATGGGCATGGAGCGCTATGCCGTGGTCTCCCAGCAGGGCGACGACGCGAAGCGCTGCTTCGAGACCTTCGCGTGTCCCGCCTTCTGCCGCAGGAACGGCGAATACGCCGTGGACGACACCCTGTGCACGGGCTGCGGCATGTGCCTGCAGATCGCGCCCAAGGCCTTCAAACTCGTGAAGCGTGGATAAGGGAGGCTCGACATGGAAACCCAGAACAAGATCCGCATCTACTTCACTGGCGTCGGCGGCCAGGGCTCCCTCACGGCCACCTCGCTGCTCGCCCGCACCGCCCTCCATGCCGGCCTCGATGTCGTGGCCGGCGAGGTGCACGGCATGGCCCAGCGTGGCGGCGTCGTGCAGTCCGTCCTCCTGCTGGGCGGGTGGCGCTCTCCCAAGCTCGACCTCGGCGAGGCGGACCTCCTCCTCGGCTTCGAGCCCCTCGAGCCCCTGCGTGGCATGCCCTACCTGCGTCCCGGCGGCACCGTCTTTTCCAGCACCGATCCCATGACGCCCGTGGGCGTCAACCTCGGCAAGGAGACCTATCCTTCCCTCGACGAGATCAAGGCCAAGGTCGCCAAGCAGGCGGGCGCAGTGCACTTCCTCCCCTGCCGCGACCTCGGCATCCAGGCCGGCGCCGTGCAGGCGGGCAATACCGTCCTTCTGGCAGCCGTCTGCGCCTCCGGCATCCTTCCCTTCGGCGTAGACGTCTTCGAGGACGCCCTGAAGCGCTTCCTGCCGCCCAAGCTGCAGGCGGTCAACCTCAAGGCCCTCGAACTTGGCCGCAAGGTCTTCGAGGAAAACTGCAGGTAGCCTGCACAGGCACCGCTGACCATGAACAGCAGGGCGCTCTGGCCTTTCCTGAGGGAAGTGCCGGAGCGCCTTTTCTCCATCTGGACACCCTCGGGCGCACACTGGCGATGCCTATGCACGGCAACGGCTGCATGCGGGCTGCGGGGGCATCGTTGCTGGGCGTTGCGCACCGCAATCGCCATATGTGGCCCTGAATCCGTGAGCGCCCCCGCCCGCACCTCCCCCATATGGCCTTTTTCTGAATTTTTTTCAGAAAGGGGTCTCTATTCGCTTCCAGATGAGCTGGAATCGCCCCGAACGGCTCATTGGACTCCCGAAATCATCTCCCAGAACTCGTGAAAAAATGTGAAAAGAGCATAGGCTTCCCTCCCCCTGCCATGTATCCCTGTACAGGGGGTGCCGGA
>ODAI012988564.1_pt1 | contig 32688 bp, 27 predicted proteins | sample 1539321 | NCBI WGS metagenome assembly ODAI01 (sample SAMN02144231, study PRJEB22623) | gut metagenome | biome: sheep rumen | host: Ovis aries | place: New Zealand
CCCACTTTCCTCTGAAAACTGAGAGAAGGAACCGTCCTTGATTCCCAGTTTTCCGTGAAAACTGGGAAAAGGAACCGTCCCTTATTCCCACTTTTTCACAGCCGTACCAAGGCACGCCCTCTGCCATCAGCGAAGGAACTTTTTCAGTTCATCCATAAAGGTTTCTACGTCCTTGAATTCGCGGTAGACGCTGGCGAAGCGGACATAGGCGACAGGATCCAGCTCTTTCATGCGGATCATGACCTTCTCGCCGATGACAGAACTCGGAATTTCCCGCTCTCCCATGTTGTAGAGCTCGTTCTCCACCGAATTGACCAGCTCGGAGATGGCCTTGGCCGGCACCGGCCGCTTGTGGCAGGCCCTGACCACGCCGGCCTCCAGCTTGTTCCTGTCGAACTGCTCTCGGTTCATATCCTTTTTGACCACCATGAGCGGTACGATCTCGACCTTCTCATAGGATGTGAAGCGCTTGCCGCAGGAATCGCAGAGTCTCCTCCTGCGGATGGCGGTGTTGTCGTCCGCAGGGCGCGAATCGACGACCTTGGTGTTCTCCTTGCCGCAATACGGGCATCTCATAGTTCTCCCCCTTTCGCCGGCAGGCCTCCCCAGACCCCATCGCCGGCATGTTCCGAATAATGTCCTTTATTTATGATACTTTCTGGAGTGGGAAAAATCAACCTGTTTGTGTGTGGGGGATATCAGAGGCAAACTGGGAATCAGGGACGGTTCCTTTTCCCACTTTTCGATTCTCGAAAAGTGGGAAAAGGAACCGTCCCTGATTCCCAGTTTTTACCCTGCGAGCGCGGTGATGAGTTCCTCCGCCATCTCTTCATGGGGCGAATCCAGCACTACGCCCAGGTAGCACTCTGTTCCGTCACCCGCCAGGTCCTCCCAGGCCGTCTTGCCCGAAAGGTCGTAAATGTAGGGCAGCGCCGGCCCCTGGCCGCTTTCGTGGTCTTCGAAGGAAATCTCATCCGTCCACAGCATGCCCGGCGTCACGAGGAGCCTGTCCTCATTTTCCGCCGTCTCCGCTGCCGCCTGCGGCAGGACTTCCGTGAGATCCGTGAGGTACCCGTAGGCCGCATAGCTCTCCATGATGTCCTTCCGCGGACAAATGATAACATCCACCGCCCGGTTGGCCGCCAGCACCTGCAGCCGCTCCACATCCTTCCGGGCGTCGGACCGGAAGGAATCGTCCACGATGATCTGGGCGGGTTCCGTGCCCTCACCGCTCACAGCCGCAAGCTCCTCACAAAGAGCCTCCTTCCGGTCCGCGTCCAGAGTCAGGTCGTAGACGGCAGCGTACAGCACCGTCTCCGGCCCCGGCATGAAATAATGGTAGGCAAAGAGAGCGACGACAATCAGACAGAAAATGAAGGCCACCGTCTTTAGGAAATAATAATCCATGAAATACTGCAGCTTTTTCCCATATTTTTCCCGGAGCATATTATTGTGCCTTACCTTCTATAGAAAACCGGTCCGTCCGGAAGGGAGCCGCCGGCAGACCTGTGCAGCCGAAGAGATTGGCGCGGCAGTAATTATGCCAGGCATACCGCACATACAGCGGATCCTGCACCCCATCAGCCGTAAGGACCACCGTATCTGTTTCAATCTGACCCTTTGCCGGGTGGAAAATGCAGTCACTTCCCGCCAGTTCGAAGCCCTGGATTTTCTCTCCCGCAGCCTTGAGGCAGCCGCCTGTGTGGCGGAATCGGACGATGGCTCTCCCGCCGGCGAAGGTCACCTTGTCCATGACCGGCGCGTCCGCGCAGATGTCCTCCCCATAGACCTTGGCCCTGGCCTGCAGGGCCAGCCGCCGGCCGACCGTCTCCTTGTCCAGGGGATGGATGTTGTCGAACTCGCCGCAGTCGGTCAGGACCGCCAGGCCGGTATGGCGGATGGTGGAGGCGGTTTTCATTTGCTGGTCCCGCAGCATGGCCCAGTGCCGGTCGTCGATGCCGGCTTCCCACTCGGCCTTGGCCGTGTACATGGGAAGCTGCACGAAAAGGAAAGGCAGCGCTCTACCCCCCCAGGCCCCCCGCCACTCGGTGATGAGGGAGTACACCATCCAGTCATAGTCCGCGTACCGGGACTCGTCCTCCTCGCCCTGGTAATAGAGGAACCCGCGGATGCTGTAGGGGCAGATCCGCTCGGTCATGGTCGAGTAGAGGCCTGCGGGGCGGAAAGGTGACTGCCTTCCGGCCGGCTGGGGCCAGGGGCAGAGCCCGCACTCCTCGTTCAGGACCTCCCAGGTCACGCCCGGCTCCCGGCGGCGCCTTGCCTGCACCCGGTCGTTCCAGGCGTTCCAGTCTGCCCAGTAGGCTTCCATCTCGGCAGCATATTCCGCATCCGTCTTGTCGCCCACCAGGGCGGCATAGTTTTCCAGGTACCGCATGCCGGCGGCGGTCTTTTGCAGCTGGTTTTCGCTCATCCAGCAGCTGATGGAGGTCCCGCCCCAGGCGCAGCAGAGGATGCCCACCGGCACCTTCCGGGCAGCATGAAGATGCCGGGCAAAATAATAAGCCACCGCGCTCATCACGCCGCTCGTCTCCGGCCCGCAGACCTGCCAGGCTGAAGCGGCCTCCGCTTCCTCAAGCTCCGGACCGGTCACGGCGCATTTTGGGGTCATGTAGAACCGGATGTCCTCGCACCCGCTTTCGGCCACAGCCCGCTCGCCCTCCCAGCTCTCCGCTAGCATCAGTTCCATGTTGCTCTGCCCGCCGGCATACCAGACTTCTCCGATGGCGACGTCGGTGAAGCGGATGGTTTCATTTTCCGAGGAGAGGGTGAGGGTATAACCTCTTCCGACCGACCTCGGCGGGAGTACGGCCATGAAATATCCGGTACGGTCTGCCCGAACGGTGACGGTATCCTCCCCCAGTTGGGCAGTCACCTCCTTCTCCGCCCCGGCCCAGCCCCAGACAGGGATCGGCTTCATGCATTGCAGGACCATATGGTCTGAAAATACAGCAGCGCTCTTTAACATACGCTCTCCTCTCTCAACACTGCCGCGCAGGAAATGTGCCCTTCTCCTGCGCGCTCTGTGCTCCCGGCGGCATTTCCGCCGTCGGATCATATAGCTATTCTACTTAACTGTGCGGCCGCCAAAGGGCTTCGTGAACCTTTCCCGCCTCACCTGGCAAAGTCATACATCCTGATGATTTTGTATCCCTCTGCCATGTTCGCCTTTTTGCAGCTTCCTCAGCCGGGAAATGAAGACCACCAATCTTGTCCGCTTCCTCCCCGGCCTCACTTGGCCAGCGACAGAAGTCCTTCCTTAAGGCGGGCCAGCCTCTCTTCGGCGTCCGCCTCAGAAGCCCCTTTCACGCCATAATAGAACTTGATCTTGGGCTCAGTTCCTGAAGGTCTCGCGCAGCACCAGCCGTCTTCCAGCTCATAGTAGAGAACGTTGGATTTAGGCAGAGAAAGCTTCTCCACATGCCCATCCAGGCAGTCTCTGCGGGTCCCCGCCCGGTAATCCCGAACCGCCAGGATCTTCTCGCCGCCCGGCATGGCAGCGGGCGCTTCCCGCAGGCTCTCCATGAGCCGCGCGATCTCAGCCGCGCCGTTCTCTCCCTTCAATGTGACGGAAGTCAGGCCTTCCTTGTACCAGCCGTATTTCTCATAGAGCTCCCGCATGGCGTCGATCAGCGTCATTCCCTTGGCCTTATAGAAGGCAGCGCACTCGGCCAGCATCATGACGGCCGAGCAGGCGTCCTTGTCCCGGGCATGGGTCCCGGCCAGGCAGCCGTAGCTCTCCTCGAGGCCGAAGACATAGTGGTGGGATCCGGTCTCCTCAAAGAGGCGGATCTGCTCGCCGATATATTTGAAGCCGGTCAGGACCTCGATGAGATCCACATTCCAGTAGGCCGCGAGAGGCTTCACCATATCGGTTGTCACAATCGTCTCCACCAGGGCAGGATTTTCCGGCATCCGGCCTGCCAGGGTGAGCTCCCGGCAAATGTATTCAGCAATCAGCATGCCCGACATATTTCCGGTGAAACTCCTGTAGCGCGCATACCCGGTATCATCCGCCTTCCCGGAAGCTTGAGGCGCAGACGGGTCCTTGACCCATATCCCAAGACGGTCCGCGTCCGGATCCGTCGCCATCACGATGTCCGCATCCTCCCGCACGGCCTGGGCCAGCGCCAGCTTCCAGGCGGCCGGATCCTCAGGATTGGGGTAAGAAACGGTGGGGAATTCGCCGCCCTCCGGCTTCTCCTGCTCCGGCACCACCGATACGTGGGTAAAGCCCAGTTCCCTGAGGACACGGCGGACCGGGATATTGCCTGTCCCGTGCAGCGGCGTGTAAACGATCTTGAGATTGTCCGCCTGCTCCCGGATGACTTCCGGATGAATGCTGAGGGCCTTGACAGCCGCTATATAGGCATCGTCGATCTCCTCGCCGATATCCGTCAGCAGCCCCTTGGCGCGGGCCTCCTTCTCGGACATGGCCTTGACCATATCGAGGTCGGTCACCTTGGCCACCTCCGCGAGGATATTCTTGTCGTGGGGCGGCGTGATCTGGGCGCCGTCCTCCCAGTAGACCTTGTAGCCGTTATACTCCCTGGGGTTGTGGCTGGCCGTGATGACGATGCCCGCCATACAGCCGAGCTGCCGCAGGGCGAAGGACAGCTCCGGCGTGGGCCTGAGGGACGTAAAACGATACGTCCGGATTCCGTTCGCGCACAGGACCAGCGCCGCCTCCATGGAGAACTCCGGGGACATCCGCCTCGAGTCGTAGGCGATGGCCACGCCCTTCCCGGCCCCGTTCTCCTTCAAAATATAGTTGGCCAGCCCCTGGGTCGCCTTGCGGACCGTATAGATATTCATCCGGTTGGTGCCGGCGCCGATGACGCCGCGCAGACCGCCGGTCCCGAATTCCAGGTCACGGTAGAACCGGTCACGGATCTCTTCCCTGTCATCGGAAATGCAGGCAAGCTCCTCTTTCGTCTTCTCATCGTACCTGGGGTCATGAAGCCACTCCAGGTACAGTTCGTATGCTCTGTCTTCCATTTTCAATCACCTTCATCCAATAACCGCCGAAAGCCCGGCAATCATGCTTGAACTCCACCTGGCAGGACCTGCCTCTCAAAGAGATCTTCTGCATTTTTCCAGACGGCCAGGGCGCAAAGCACCTCAGACCGCCGACATACCGAGCTCAGGACGGCCAAATCATTTCACTAATTGCCTGACGTCAAGGCTGCTCCAGCCGCCTCTACCGCCGGCAGACCGAGCTCAAGGCGGCCAAATCATTTCACTCATCACCTGATGTCAAGGCCGCTCCAGCTCCGCCAGCACCGGGGCAAGTATCATCGATGACAAATAAGCACCGACCGCCTCCCCCGCAAAGACCCAGAGCCAGAAGACGTGGAAAAAGACTTCCGGCACAAGAAGGAGGAGGGCCCAGGGCAGACCATGGATCAAAAGAAGGACCAGGGTCTGCGGGAGCTTCGTCGCCGCGAGACGCCAGGCGTTGTTCATGGTGCCGCCGAAGGTATTCTCAAAGCGGGAAAAGAGGGGGAATGCGTAGGAAAACACTGCGACAGCCCCTGCAAGGAGGACCAGACAGCATCCGTAGAGGATACTCTGCGTGCTCCTCCCATCCCCTCCGAGAATGTGGAAATCGGCCGCCAGAATACCGCCCGCCACAAGGAGGGTCAGCGTGTAGGGAAGGCTCTGCCGGAAATTTTCCTTAAAAGCCTTTATGAACTCCCGGAAAACGCTGGTCTCCCGGTCCGACAGTATCCGAAAGCAGAGTGTGTAGAGGGCGCAGGTGGAGGCCCCCACCGTGATGACCGGCAGGCTGAAGATGAGCCACAGGAGGTTCAGCTCCAGAAGGTTAAAGATGCGGGTCATCACCTCGTTAAATGGGTTGTCGCCCCGGAATAATTCTTGCTTCGTCATGATCGTCGGTTTCCTCCCATGGCTGCAGGCCTGCGGCGCAAGTCACGTCGGCGCCGCATTCCTCATCTTATTTCTCTTTCTTCCGCTCCAGTCACGATCTTCCTGACTATAGCCGCCGGCTCATATTGCAGACCGGCAGCTCCAATCAGACAGCTTCGCTTCTTCTCTCTTACCGTCCTTAGCCGTGCTCACAGGTTTGCCGCTCCGATCAGACCGGCGTCGCTGCCCAGGACCGCCGTCTTCAGCTCAGGCAGCTTCCCCTGGTTGCCGCCGAAGGCGTCCTCGGAAATCATCTCCATGATGGGTCCGCTGAGCTCCCCGGCATATTCGGACAGAAGTCCGCCGAGAATGATCATCTGGGGCCGGAACATATTGACGATGTTGACGATGCCCTGCCCCAGCATCAGCGTGTACTGCTCCAGGACCTCCTGCATGGCGATGTCCCCCTTCCGGGCGCCGTCGAAGATTTCCTTCGCCGTCACATCCCGGCCGGCGGCCTGGGACCCGGAGCGCAGAAGCGCAGGCAGGGAGACGTAGGCCTCGAGGCACCCCTTTCTGCCGCAGGTACACTGGCGGCCGTTGACACGGATCACCTGGTGCCCCAGCTCACTGCCGCCCATGATGCCGCCCTCGAAGATCTCGCCCTTCAGGATGATGCCGCCGCCCACGCCGTTGCCCAGCGTGAACATGACCACGTCGCTGACGTCCTTGCCGGCGCCGGCGGCCGCCTCACCCAGGGCGGCGCAGTCCGCGTCGTTGGCGATCCGCACCGGGCAGGGAATCACTTTGCCGAACTCCGAGGCCAGAGGCACGTCTTCCCAGCGGAGGTTGTTGGAGTAGATCACCCGGCCCTCCCGCCGGTCGATGGTGCCCGGGACGCCGACGCCCACGCCGATACACTGGTCCAGCGGGACTTCATTTTCCGCGAGGAGGTCCAGGGTGTTCTGGGCGGCCTCGCCGATGGTCTCCAGCGGCGCCTTCTTTCTGTCCAGCGGATACCGCTTGTGGGCGATCAGCTCGTTCCTGTCCCCCACGAGGCCGATCCGGACCTCGGAGGAACCGATGGTCACGCCCGCCCGAATGGGGCTGGCCTTCTCCCGGATGGTCGTGAGGAGCGCGTCGCAGCAGCCCTCGATCTGCCAGTCGCCGCAGCCGGCGGGCAGGAAGAGGGAATCTCCCTTCCGGTAGGTGACCTTCTCGCCCTTGTTGCTGATGGTACCCTCCCCGTCCAGAATGAGGATGCTGAGGAAGGAGGTGTCATAGACCGTTCCCTGCATCCGATAGGTCAGGTTCCCGTCCAGGTAAAGCTTGTCCACAGTAAAATAATCACAATCCGCGACGTGGGGGTATCCGCTCCCCCGCCTCACGATGGGGACCCGGTTGGTCACAGCCAGGGCCTTCTCGATATGGAGGTCTCTCTTCCGTCCGTCCTTCCCGACCCGTCCGTAGTCGTAGACGCGGTAGGTCACGTTGGAGTTCTGCTGGATCTCCGCGATGAGGATGCCCTTGCCGATGGCGTGGAGGGTGCCCGACTCGATAAAGAGCGCGTCGCCCTTCTGTACAGGGACCGCGTTCAGGACCTCCAGGAGGGTGTTCTCCCGGATCCGCCGGGCGAATTCCTCCCGGGAGATTTCCTGGCGGAAACCGTAGTAGAGGAAGGCTCCGGGCTCCGCGTCCAGGATATACCACATCTCGGTCTTGCCGTACTGGCCCTCATGCTGGAGGGCGAAGCCGTTGCCGGGATGGACCTGAATGGAGAGATTGTCCCTGGCGTCGATGAACTTGGTCAGGATTGGGAAGTCCCGAAAGCGCCGGCAATGGGTGCCCAGCACTTCCCGCCCGTTCCGGTCAATGTATTCCTGGAGGGTCAGGCCCGCGTAGGGGCCGTTTTCGATGACGGAAGGTCCGTCCGGATGGCAGGATACCTCCCAGGCCTCGGCGCAGACCGGTCCGTCGTAGTCAACGTTGTATTCTTCCACAAGCCGGTGGCCGCCCCAGAGATAGTCCTTGCAGGCCGGCTTCAGCTTCAGTATGGCCATCTGTCACCTCCGGCCGGGCTCGCTGTCCGATTCTCTCACCACGCTGTGGGCCCGAATGTAATCGATGATCTCGTCAAGGGTCGTAAAGGCCACCGCCACATAGGAATCCGCCGCGCCATAGTAGATGGCGATCCTGCCGGTATCCGGATCATGGATCGTGGCGCAGGGGAAGCAGACGTTGGGCACGAAGCCCCGCTCCTCATACCACTCCTCCGGCGTCAGCAGGAAGGTGCTGCAGCGGGCCAGTACTTTGGATGGCTCGTCGATATCCAGCAGAGCGCCACCGATGGAGTAGACCAGGCCGTTGCAGGTGCCGGTGACCCCGTGGTAAAAGAGGAGCCAGCCCTCGGAGGTCTCGATGGGCGCCGCGCCGCCGCCGATCTTCACGGACTCCCACCACTCCGGGCTCTTGCCCATGACGTGGCGGTGGCGGCCCCAGTACACCAGGTCCGGGCTCTCGGAAATGTAGATATCGCCGAAGGGAGTATGACCGCTGTCCGAAGGTCTGGACAGAAGGCGGTAGGTCCCATTGATCTTCCTCGGGAAGAGGACTGCGTTACGGTTAAAGGGCAGGAAGGGGTTCTCCATCCTGGTAAAGACCTTGAAGTCCTTGGTCCAGGCCATGCCGATGGCCGCGCCGTAGGCGTCCTGGCACCAGATCAGGTAGTAGGTATCCTCGATCCGGACCAGGCGGGGGTCGTAGGCGTAAAGGGGCATGAATTCATTTCCCGCCTCATCCCGGAAAATGATCCTGTCCGGGGAGAAAGTCCAATCAAGTCCGTTCTTGGAACGGCCCAGGTAAATGAAGGGGATTCCGTCCGTCTGCTCGGCCCGGAATACGCCGATGTAGCCGTCCTTATAGGGCATGACGGCGCTGTTGAAGATCCGCGCCACGCCCGGGATGGGATTTCTGCGGATGATGGGGTTTTCGGTATAACGCCAGACGGGGATGGCGCCGCAATCTGCGGGCTTGTCCTGCCAGGGCATATTGGGGACAGCCGGGCTGCCCAGAATCTGATATTTCATATAAATGAACTCCTTCCTGAGATTCATCCGATAAAGTCAATGCCAGGGCCTTGGCTCTGCATTTTGATTCGAGATCGTGTAAAAGTAAAAGGCTGCCTGCCGGTTTTGTGACCGGAACCGATCGGGCCGGATCGCCAAAGTCAGACCGAAGGCAGCACTGGTTTGATTGTCAAAGAGACGTACATTCCTTAAGGAATGCATGTATTCACTTTTCCCTGAGAAGCTCCAGGTTCCGGCTGATAAGGTCGCACCGCTGCCGCACGCACAGGACGCTCCTGCCCGGATCCGCCGGCGTGTTGAAAATGTAATCCTCCAGCCGCTCGAGGCTGGTCTCCGCCACATGGACCCTGGTATCGCTGGAAGCGTAATAGAGCAGGATCCTGCCGCTCTCCTCGCAGATCGCGCCGTTCGAGAAAACGACGTTGGATACGTCGCCGACCCGCTCCCCTTCGCGGGGCCCGAGCAGGAGCCCGCCGGGCTCTGCGATCACGACGGAGGGATCTTCCAAAGATGTGGCGTAGGCGTAAAGGACATATCTGAGGCCAGCTGCCGTCATTCTGACGCCGTGGGCGATGTGGAGCCAGCCCTTCTTCCCGCGGATGGGCACCGTGCACTCGCCGTTCTTCGCCTCCGTGATCTGGTGATAGCGCCGCCGGCTCAGGATCTTCTCCTCGTCGATCACCGCATTAGTGATGTCCTCCGCGAGGCCGAAGCCGATGCCGCCGCCCGAGCCGGTGTCGATGAAGCTGTCCATGGGGCGGGTGTAGAAGGCGTACTTGCCGTCCACAAACTCCGGATGCAGGACCACGTTCCGCTGCTGGGGAGACCGCTTGGTCACCAGGTTGGGCAGGCGCTCCCAGTTCTTGAGATCCTTGGTCCGCACGATACCGGCCGCCGCCACAGCCGCGGAGAGGTCATTCACCGTCGTGTCCTTGCTCTCGGAGCAGAAGACGCCGTAGATCCAGCCGTCCTCATGGGCGGTGAGACGCATGTCGTAGACGTTGACCTCCTCCGGGCACACATCGTCAAAGAGAATGGGATAGTCCGTGAAACGGAATCCGTCGACGCCGTTGTCGCTCTCCGCGATGCCGAAGAAGGACTTGCGGTCATTTCCTTCGATCCGGGCCACCAGGCAGTACTTGCCGTTGAAGTAGATAGCGCCCGAGTTCAGGACCGCGTTGATGCCCAGTCTCTCCTCGAAGTTGGGATTGGTCTCCGCGTTCAGGTCGTACCGCCAGGTGAGCGGGACATGCTCCCGGGTCAGGACGGGATGCTCGTACCGTTCAAAAATGCCGTTGTAGAACTCTGTCTTCCGGTTCTTCGCGGCCAGGAGCTGCTCCTGCTTGGCCGCCTCCTCATAGTACTTTTTGTGGATCACAGACTTTTCCTCCTTGCTTTATTGGTAGACTGGTTTGAAAGCGGTCTGCCGCGGAACACCCGTGGGCCTGCTTTTATAAGGATCGAGTCGCTGCCGCTCCGTCATGGCATCAGTCGGAAACAGGCGCGCGGATTGGCGTTTACAGATCGCCCTTCAGGCGGTCCATCACTTCAAAGCACATCCGGCCGTTGTGGTAGGGGCATTTCCAGGGCTCGACGATAGGCTTGTCCGTGGGGGCGAAGCTCTCAGTCAGGTCCCAGAACCACTCTGACCCCTCCCGGGGATCCACAAAGTTCCGCCGGATAAAGTCCCAGGTCCTCCCGGCCCCATCCAGGTATTCCGTCTTCTCCGGATTCTTTCCATAGGCGTTCAGAAAACCGACGACTGTCTCCGCCTGGACCCACCAGACCCGGCCCGGGGCAGGTCTTCCATTTTCAAATTCAGTCACGACGCTGTCCCGCATGAAAGCCTTCTCATAGACCGCGCGGGCCATGACAGCCGTCGCATCGTGGATCTCCCTGGAAATGACAGCCGCGCACTGCTTTTCCTCTTCCGAGGAGGCCCCCGCCGTCAGCACGTCCGCCGCCCGGTCGGCCAGCCAGGAGCTCTCAATGTCGTGGCCGGAGGACCAGAGGTCGATCAGGGACTTCCACTCGTGGTCGAAGAAGACCTCCACGCGCTCTTTGGCAGGATTCCACATTCTGTCCGTAAAGATCCGGCAGACACCGGAGAGGGCCTGCCACACGGCCCGGCGGTCGCTCTCCCGCTCCGCCATCTTCTTCTCCGTCAGTACGCGGAGGAGCTCCGTGTAGGCCTCCATCACGTGGAGGTGGGTATTCATGGAACGGGCGGCTTCCACGCCGTTTTCCGACAGCTTCTCGTTGGAGGACGGCCTGAAGCGCCGGTCAAAGGCCTCGAGGTAGCCGCCCTCATCCTTCATCTTATCTTCAATAAGATGAAAGAGGTCCAGCGCTCTCATCAGCGCTTCCGGATCACCGGAAACGTCAAAGTAGGAGGAAAGTGCGTAAATGGCAAAGGCCTGATTGTAGGTGTGCTTGATGGTATCCGATGGCTCTCCCCGGAAGGTGACGGACCAGTAAATGCCGCCGTATTCCCGGTCAAAGCAGTGGTCCCGGAGGAATTCATAGCCGCAGCGGGCCTTGGCAAGGAGCATGGGATCTCCCAGGGCCCGGTAGGCACCCGAGAAGAACCAGGTGATCCGGCTCATCAGGATGCAGCCCTTGTCCGCTTCCCTGTCCGTGGCGAGTCCTCGATCCACATAGCCGTAAAAGCCGCCGTTCTCCTCATCCTGGAGTCCTGCCCAGAAGGGGATCAGCTTTTCCTTAAGATGCGCTTCGATTTCGGTTCTCATTTTCACCTCCTGCATCAGGCTGGGGCAGCAGATCCTATTTCCCTCATTTCATAGCAATCTGCTGCTCCGTTTTTTGGTGCTGTCTGTCAGCCCTTGACAGCCCCGGCGGCCACGCCGCTGTAGATCTGGTTCTGAAGCGCGATGAACACGATCAGGGCCGGAAGAAGCGACATGATGACGCCGGCGCAGATCATATTGTACTGGCTGCCCAGAGGGCCTGTGAATGTGTAGAGCGAGGTCGCCACTGTGCAGAGCGCCCGCTTGTCCTGGAGGTAAAGGTTGGCGCAGTAGTACTCGTTGTATACGCCGACGCCCTTCAGGATCAGGTTGGTAACGATGGCCGGCTTAAGGAGCGGCAGGAGGATGGAGTAGAAGATCCTGAAGTAGGAAGCTCCGTCCATGAAGGCGCTCTCGTCGAGGGAGACCGGCAGGTTCTCGAAGTACTGGATGTAAATGTAGATGGACATGACGTCCGTGCCGCACATCATGATGATGTAACCGTACATGGTATTCACCAGATGGAGGTTGGTCATGATCTCATAGACGACGACCTGCATCGCGATACCGGGGAGCAGGGCCGCGAAGGTGAACATGTTCCTGATCAGGGCGTTGCCCGGGAACTTGAACCGGTTCAGGACGTAGGCCAGCTGGGTACCGATGATGATAGAGCCGAGGAGGACAAAGACCAGGATGATCAGGGAATTGCGGAAAGCTGTTCCCATGTTGGCGGTCTTGAAGGCCTCCAGGTAGTTGGAGAAGTTAAGCCAGTTGGCCGGGGGCGTCATGACGTTGGTCGTCTGATACTCCTCCGGCGTCTTGGCGGCCGTGATCACGCAGGAGACGATCGGCAGGATGGCGATGAAGCTGCAGAGGATCACGGAGGCGTACTTGATGATTTCCCAGATGATGGTCCCGGCGCTGTAGTGGTGCCTGACTTTCGCTGCTGTGGTCTTTGCCATGGTCATGCCCCTCCTTTCGCTTTCCTGGCCGCGGCCTTCTGGGCCTTCTTCCTCGCCCTGGCGACGTCCGCCGACTCATCGTCGGTGTCCGCATTCCGGAAGATGTACTTAAAGAGGGCATCCTGGACGAACTTGGCGACGATGATGACGAAGAGCAGGAAGACAGCCATGGCGCTGGCCAGACCGACCTTCTGGCTGGTGTGGGCGATATCGTTCATGACGACGAAGAAGGTGCCCGTTCCATTGGCGCCGGATGTGATGACATACGGCGGCTCGAAGGCGGAGAGGGAGCCGGTGATGGAGAGAATGATGTTCAATGTGACGATGGTCTTGATGGACGGGAGAATAATGTGGCGGAAGGTCTGCCACTTGTTGGCGCCGTCCAGCGAAGCCGCTTCATAGAGGGTGTCGTCCACCGACATCATGGCGCCCAGGAAGAGGACCATGTTGGATCCCATGTAACGCCAGATGGAGGTGAATACCAGCGACCAGTTGTTGATCTTCTGGTCCTTGAGCCAGTAAGGCAGGTTCTCCAGGTCGAAACCGATGACCTGCAGGACGGTGTCCAGAACAAAGCCTCTGGTGTAGAAGAATTTGAAAATGAAACCAATGGCGATGCCGTTGATCAGGTAGGGGAAGAAAATGAAGCCCTTCCAGAGGTTTTCCCCTTTGACCTTAAAGCAGAAGATGGTGGCCAGGTAGAGGGCAAGCGCCACCTGCACGACAGAGCCCACCATGTAGTAGAGAGAAAGCAGGAGGGTCCGGATAATGTCCGGTCTGGTGAAGACCTGGACGTAGTTCCTCCAGCCGACGAATTTTCTCGGTCCGATATACTTCATATTATAAAAGCTGTACCGGATCATTTCAAGGAAGGGGTAATACGTAAAGAGAATGAGCAGGAAGAGCGGCACGATGGTGAAGGCGATGATGACCTGCAGCTGCTTTTTCTTCCTTGCATTCCAGCCTTTTGATATTTCCATAAGTCACTCCTTGCTGATTGCTTTAAAATGGGAATGAGAGACGGTGGGAATGAGGGACGGTTCCTTTTCCCATTTTTAAAAGAAAATGGGAAAAGGAACCGTCCCTCATTCCCAATTTCCCCCCATCAATAGAGGATCTCAACTCCATTCAATTCCTGGGCATCCGTCCACTTGGCGTTCCAGTCCTCCATGATCTCGTCGAAAGTCATGTCGCCGTTGGAGGCGTGCTCAACGATGGCCTGGACCTTCTTGTCGCCGCCGCTGTTGAAGTTCAGCTCGGAGTCGGCGTTCAGGGTGGACATCAGGTCCTCCTCACCTTCCAGAGCCGGATCGTCGGAGACATAGTCGATGCCTTCGAAGGCTGCGTAGAGCTCAGGATAATCATTGTCGGCTGTGGAGATCGGGATGCCTGCCTCGTTGAAGGAGAAGCCGGACTTCTCGGTCATCCACTTGACGAAGATCAGGGCTGCCAGCTTGTTGTCGTCGCTGGAGGAGTTGTTGATGGCGAAGGCGTAGTCAGGGCCTGCGGAGGCATACTGCTTGCCGCCCACGGTGATCGGGAAGCTCATGTAGCCGATATCCTCGGGGTGGTCGCCTGCTGCCTGCATCTGGGAGTAAGCCCAGCTGCCGAGGACCATGGTGCCGATCTCGCCACGGTTGATCATGCCCTTGCAGCCTTCCCAGTCGGTGGTGGTGTAGTCGTCTTCTGTCAGGCCTTCCGCGACTGCGTCATAGAGGACCTTGTAGATGTTGTAAGCGCCGCTGCCGTCGCCCGGATCGGAGAAGGGGTTGGCGGTGTGGGCCAGCTTCTGGTTGGTGTAGGCGGAATCGCCTGTGGCTGTGCCGCCGATGTAGGCATCCCATGCGCCCATGGTCCAGCCGGCTGCATAGTTGGTGTAGAGCGGGATCGCGTCAGTCTTTTCCTTGATCAGCTTGAGGTCAGCGATGAACTCTTCTCCGGTCTTGGGCAGCTCTGTGATGCCGGCCTGCTCAAAGACCTTCTTGTTGTAGAGGACGCCCTGGGCATTGGCTGTGCTCGGAATACCGTAGACAACGCCGCCGTACTGGGAATTGGCCACGAAGCGGACCAGGGAGGAAACCTCCTCAAGGCTTCCCAGAGGCATGAAGTAGTCGGCGTACTGGGAGCTGTCGATGGCCGGGATCATCATGACGTCGCCCCAGTCACCGCCCTGCAGACGAAGCAGGGAGTCCTGCGCGTAATCCGTGATACCTTCGATATCGACTTCGATGCCGGGATAGGTCTCATGGAAAGCATCCAGGTATTCAGCCCAGGATGTGCCCGGATAGCTGTCCTGCAGCATGTCAGTTCTGTGGTTCAGCACCTTGATGGTGGCTGTCAGGTCCGTTCCGGTCTCGCCCAGAACAACAGATGCATAGGTGAGCGCGCCGTCCGCTGCCTCGGTTTCGCCGGCGGCCTCACCGCCCTCGGCCTCAGCAGTCGCCTCAGCTGCCCCGGCGGAATCGGCCGGAGCATCGGCCGTCCCCGATGAGCTCCCTGAGCCGCATCCTGCCAAAGTGCCCAGCACCATGACCGCTGCGAGTCCAAGCGACATAAGTTTTCTTCCCTTCATAAATGCCTCCTTTTCTGTATAATTGCTATAGCTGCTACGATTTCCGGGAGCTGAAGTCCTGTTACTTTCAACAAACCGGATTGAGACTATCATAGTAATTTAAGTTTAGTTTGTCAATTTATTAAACCTAATTTTAGCCTAATTTAGCCTACTTAAATTTAGCTTAATTTAATTATGAGGGAGAGAAAATGGGAATCAGGGACGGTTCCTTTTCCCACTTTTCATAAAATGAAAAGTGGGAAAAGGAACCGTCCCTGATTCCCATTTTTTTCACCCCTTCAAGCACTGGTCCGTCTGAGCAGCGCCCCGCTGACCGTGACCAGTCCGTAAGAATAATCCGACTTCACCTTGTGGAGAATCATATGAAGGGCCCGGGCGGCCATGCCCTTGCTGTCGACCGCGTAGGTCGTGATCCCGGCTTCCTCCTCTCCGCCGCCTATGAGATAGTTGTCGTAGCCGGCAACCATGACGTCCTCCGGCACGCGGAAGCCTGCCTTCCTCAGCTTTTCGATCAAAAACCTTGCCGTCACGTCGCAGTTGCAGAAAAAGGCGTCCGGCATGACCTCGGGAAGCTGAATACACCTCTCCGGGTCGATTTCCCCCTGAGAAGGATCCCGGTCAGGAATAAGCCAGTGTTCCTCAGGCCGCATGCCGTGCCCCAAAAGGGCCCGGGTATAGCCGAAGAACCGTTCATCGATACTGGAAGTCATGAGCAGCGTGCCGACGAAGGCGATCCGCCGGCAGCCCCGGCTGAAAAGATACTCCGTCATGACCAGTCCGCCGGAATAGTTGTCGCTCATGACGGCATCATAGCCTGCCACCGTAGGCCGGTTGTCTACAAATAAAACAGGCACCCTGGCATTCGAGACCAGCTCCTTTTCATATGCTGCGCTGAAAGCGCCTAGCACAAGAAGGCCGTCCACCCGGTCGCCGGTGAGCAGGCTGGGGCACCTGGCCTCCTCCTCGTCCTTCCGCTCCACAGCCTCCAGCACACAGAAGCAGTTCTTTTCCAGCGACTTCACCGTGATTTCCTGGATCAGACTCCAGTAAAAGCTCCGGCTGTCCTGCATGAAACGGGAAGCGACCAGAATCCCGATCTGGACCGGCTCCTCCCGTTCCGCCCCCTTGCCGGCGGCTTTCCGGTAGCCCATCTCATCGGCGATCCGCAGGATCCGTTCCCGCACTTCCTCGCTGACACCCTTCTTGCCGCTCAGCGCCTTCGAGACAGTGACTGTACTGACCCCTGCCCTGGCGGCTATATCTGTCAAAGTTACCATATTACGGCCTCTCTCTATCTACTCTGCCACGTATCCGCCGGATGCTGTCGCCCTGCACGATCCGGCCTTCCACGGACTGGGTCACCGGAGGCTCCGTATCCCCCCGCATTCTTCGAATCAGACGCTTCACCGCCGTCCTTGCCATCTTATCCATATCCACCTCATAGGTCGTCAGGTCGCCAAAATACAGCTTCTTCGGGAGATAATGGTCAAAAGAGGCGATCGAGATATCCTCCGGCACTCTGATGCCCTTCTTCAGCAGGGCCTCGACCAGGATAAAGGACAGGTAGTCGCTGGAGCAGGCAATGGCAGTCGGCAGGTGCTCCGACACCTCTATATAAGGATCGCCAGAGGGAGTAAACTTCTCGCTGAAGGTAAAGGCGGGATCATACTCGATTCCCCTCTCCATGAGGCACTTTCTGTAACCGAAGAAGCGCTCCATGCCGTTGGTGTAGTCCTTAAATGAACCCAGGAACCCGATCTGCCGGTGTCCGGCTTCGACCAGACACTCGGTCGCCCGGAACATACCGCTGTAATTGTCCGAAAGGACGGAATCGCACCCGATGAAGGGGTCGTTGAAATCCAGCAGAACGACCGGAACAGTGGCTGTCTCCACGATCTTCTTCAGGGATTCCTTCCGGATCCTCCCTATTATGATTAGACCGTCTATCTTCCTGTCCCCCTTGAGGAGTCTGGGATATTCCTCCTTCTGATGCTTGTCCGATATCTCCAGAATGGTGAAGCAGTTCCTCCTGGACGCGGCGTAAGCCGTCTTCTGATACATTTCCCAGTAAAAGGAGGTTCCCACGGATATATACCAGCCGGACACAAAAATCCCGATGGTATAGTTGTCCATCACCCTGGGCTTTTTCCTCCCGGAATGGAAGCCGAGCTCATCGGCCTTCCTCAGTATATCGTCCCGCAAAGCTTCACTGACGCCCCTCTTCCCGGCCAGGGCGTTGGACACGGTGACCACGCTGACGCCCAGAGCATCGGCGATATCCTGTTGTGTGATTTTGGACATACCTTCTCCCCGACCGGCCGCTCAGTCCTTGTGGGCGCCGGTGCTTTTCCCGCAAATGAATTCATTTTCAAGAGGACATATGCCGTCAGGGCTCCCGCCTTTCGTGATCCGCCTTCTCAAGAGCTCCAGACACCTGGCCGCATGGAGGTCGAGACGGATCAGACAGGAGGAGAAATAGGGCTCCCCGCTCTCCTCTGACCTGCCCGCCCTGTAACCGGTCACAGATATATCCCCCGGCACGCGGAGCGAATTCCCTTCCAGAAGGGCCACCACGGACGCAGCCCTCTCATCGGAAGAGCAGACGACAGCGTCCGGCAACTTACCTTCCTGGATCCTCCGCAGCAGAGTCTCCGTTCCGTACTCAGGATTGCGCATCAATTCCGGGATCCGAACAGATTCAATCAGGCCGTATTCGTACAGGGCATTCCAGAAGCCGAGGAGCCTGTCGACCAGATACCGGTCATGTCCCACCTCCTCAGATACATAGATCAAATCCCGGTGTCCCAGCTCAAAAAGATGCCTGACCACACGCCTCATGGCCCTGAACCCGTCGTCCATGACAAAATCCAGGTTCACTCTGGGATTGGCGAATCCGTACCCTACGACGGGGACCTTATAATAGTCCGCCAGGGAGCGCAGACTCTTTTCCGGCAGCTCGCCGAGCACAAGAATGCCGTCCGTCCTCACTATATTTCTGCGGTCCGACAGCCAGCTTATATCCGGCGCGTGCCCGTTGTCCCTGCTCCTCAGGAACCCAGTCGAGATCGTCACACTACACCTTACAGCTTCCTCCCTGAGGCATCCCATGAAAAGGTCTTCATTTCCAAGCAGGCTCTTTTTCTCTTCGGAGGTCAGCACGGCTATGTACAGCATCTCCTCCTGCACCTCGACCTTGACCTTCTCCCGCCTGTAACCGAGTTCGTCGGCACAGGCTATGATCCTGGCCCGCATCTCGTCGCTGACGCCGCTTCTCCCGGCCAGCGCATTGGAGACGGTCACGATACTGACACCGCTCTTTTCCGCAATGTCCGCCAGCTTCACCTTTTTCCTCGGTCTCACCTCTACCTCTCCCCAGTCATGAAATCCCAGACAGTCACTCTGAAAATAAAAACAAGCCGGAGCCGTATCCACAGCCCCGACCTGTGCTTCGCGGCATACTGCCTTGCTTAAATTATATAAAATTTAATCACAGAATTAGCCTATCGTCAACGGAATACTTTAAGTGGCCAGGAAAAAATGGGAATCAGGGACGGTTCCTTTTCCCACTTTTCATTTTATGAAAAGTGGGAAAAGGAACCGTCCCTGATTCCCATTTTCACCCTCTCCCCAGAACGACCCCCGGGGAAAAGTTCATTATTTCCTCTTCAGGAAATCCGGAATCTGAATCTCAGAAGCCGGAACAGAGGTCTTGACGTTGGAGCTATTCAGCTTATAATTCGGCTGCTCCCTCTGCGGCTGCGGCGCAGTATAGGTGGTCTGCGGACGGGTATACTCCTGCGGTCTCCTGAACATATCGTTGGTAGCCTGCTGGCGGTTATTGGCGCGGACAGCGCTCTCGTCCACGTCCACCAGACCGGTGGCGATGACGGTGATGCGGCAGGTGTCCACTTCGGTATCGTCATACATGGCACCGAAGATGATGTTGGCCTCGTCGCCGACCATCTCCTGGACATAGGAGGCAGCGTCGTTGGCATCCAGCAGGGAAATGTCGCCGCGGATGTTGATGATGACGTTCTTGGCGCCCTCAATGGAGGTCTCAAGCAGCGGGCTCTCGACGGCTTCCTTGACGGCTTCCAGGGCCTTGTCGTCGCCCTTGGCCTGGCCGATACCGATGTGGGCGATGCCGCCGTTGGTCATGACGGTCTGGACGTCCGCAAAGTCAAGGTTGATGAGGGCCGGCTGGTTAATCAGGTCTGTGATGCCCTGAACAGCCTGCTGGAGAACTTCGTCAGCCTTCTTGAGCGCCTCGGGCATGGTGGTCCTTCTGTCGACGATTTCAAGGAGCTTGTCGTTGGGGATGACGATCAGGGTATCGACCTTCTGCTTGAGCTTGTCGATACCGGTCAGGGCATTCTCCATGCGCTTTCTGGCCTCGAAGCGGAAAGGCTTCGTGACAACGCCGACGGTCAGGCAGCCGAGGTCCTTCGCGATCTTCGCGATGACCGGTGCAGCGCCCGTGCCGGTGCCGCCGCCCATACCGCAGGTGACAAATACCATGTCCGCGCCCTCAAGGAGCTCGCGGATCTCATCTTCGCTCTCCGTCGCGGCCTGCTCGCCGACTTCCGGACGGCCGCCGCAGCCAAGGCCCTTGGTGACCTTCTCGCCGATCTGCACGACCGTCGGGGCCTTGCAGATGGAAAGGGCCTGCTTATCGGTGTTCGCACCGACGAACTCCACGCCGCCGATGGTCTCGTCCACCATGCGGTTCACGGCATTGTTTCCGCCGCCGCCGACGCCCACGACAATAATTCTTGCAGCTGCTTCCGCTTCATTCGTAGTGATCTCTAACAAAACAAATTCCTCCTTATAACCGCCCTCCCGGGCGAAGCATATACTTCTTCATCAAAACAAAACGCATCAATACTATGATAAGAGTTTTGACGCGTTTTATCAAGATTTTTTTTCATGGAAATGAACATCTTTTTGCGATCCGACGATGTTTTTAAGGTCCAGCGTGCCGCTTTTCCCCTTCACCTCGGGCATGAGCCTTGAAAGCGCCGCCAGTTTTTCCGAAAGATCGTCGAAACTGCCCATCTCTGCTTCAAGTTCGCCGAAAATGATCGTCATGTTCTCATTTTCATCAAATACGATGCGGTCGGCGTAAACGCCCTCCTCTTTGCACCAGTCCCGCACCGCCGCGATATCCTCAAAAAATGTCTTCCGGATCCCGAGGCTCAGGCCGCGTGAAGGCTCCTTCACCTCGTGCGTCTTCGGATCCTCCGGAAGGGGGATGCCTTCGCAGAGCGGGATGAAATTCCGTTCATTTTTCTCCTCGGCCTGCTCCCGGGAAAACATGAGCGTCCCGCTGCGGTTGAAATACCAGCAGGCATCGCCCGCCTCCATGCAGCCCGTGATGTCCTTCTCGTTCACACGGACCCTGAGGGTCTTCGCATCGGAAAATGAACACGAAAGCGACCTCACAAAAGGAAGCTCGCCCGGAGCCCTGCCGTTGTTTAAAAGACAGGCCAGGACGATGCTGTTTCCCGGAGCCCTCTTAAGAACGGTGTCTCTGACTTCCTCCGCGCTCTCGTGGGCATTTCCGGAGATCTCAATGCGCTCCACCGGCAGGAACGCGACCGCCGATACGAAGAGAAGGATGAGGAGCAGCACAATAAAACGGAGTGCCGGCACATATCCGGCACCCTTCCGCTTCTTTTTCTTACTCCGCAAGCTCTTCCCTGACATATTTCTTGAAATCGTCTCCCCTCACTTCATAATTCGGGAACTCGCCCCAGGAAGCGCAGGCCGGCGAGAGCAGGACCGCATCGCCCGCCTCCGCGTGGTCGCGGCAGAAATCCATCGCCTCCCGCATCGTCGGAAGAAGGACGATCTTCTCCTCCGGGAAGCCCACCTCAAGGGCCGCGTCGCGGATATCGAAGCGGGTCTTGCCCTCGAGGACGAACCATTTGACCTTATCCCCGAAGCAGCGGATCCAGTCGCGGTAATCGGAGCCCTTGTCGTAGCCGCCCCCGATGAGCAGGGTCGGCCGCTTCATGGCAAGGATGCCCTTGATTGCGGCGTCCGGGTTCGTGCCCTTGGAATCGTTGTACCAGGCCACACCGTGCTTCTCCGCGACGAACTCGATTCTGTGTGGGACCGGCTTGAAGCGGAGGCAGGTGGCAGCGATGCTCTGTAAGGATACGCCCGCGGCGATCGCCATCGCGGCGGCGGCCATCACATTTTCATGGTTGTGGGTGCCCGGAAGCATGAGATCGTCGGTATCGAGCAGGATCTCGTGCCGGCCGCCCCGGGTGACGAGGATCTTCGTCCCGTCCATGCAGATCCCGTCCGGGATATAGCGCGCCGAGGAGAACCAGAAGACGTCGGCCGGACATTCCTTCATGCCGAACTCACGGAGGACCGGATCCTCGTAGTTCAGGACGCAGACGTCGTCCTTCGTCTGGTTTTTCGTAATAAGCTCCTTGCACCGGATGTACTCCGCCATCGTGTGGTGGCGGTTCATGTGGTCCTCGGTGATGTTGAGGATCGAGGAGACCGCCGGATGGAAGGTGTCGCAGGTCTCCAGCTGGAAGCTCGAGAGCTCCGCGACGAAGACGGCGTCCTTCGTGCTGCCCGGGACAGCTCCGGCAAATGAATTGCCGATATTGCCGACGATATAGACCTCCGGGCAGGCGTCCTGCATGATCGCGCCTAGCAGCGACGTCGTCGTTGTCTTCCCGTTGGTGCCGGTCACGCCGAGCACTCTCCCGCTTCTCGCCAGCCATGCCAGCTCGATCTCACCGATGACCGGAACGCCGGCCGCCTTAAGCGCCAGCACGTCCGCGCAGTCGGTCGGCACGCCCGGGCTCAGGACCGCGAGCGCAAGCGTCGCGATCACCTCCTCCGGCAGGCTGCCCGTGAAGGCGGCTGCCTTTTCGGGGCAGCTGAGGCCTTCCTTCATTTTCTGCGGGTCGAGGTTTTTATTTCCGTCATAGAGCACCGGACATGCCCCGAGGTAAAGCAGCAGCTCGGCGGCGCCGATCCCGCTCTTTCCCGCTCCGAATACAAGTACGTTTTTTCCTTTAAGTTCCATATCAGAATGCCTTTCTCAGATGGCGATGATCGCCAGGATTGCGAGAAGTACCGTCACGATCGTGAAGTTCGCGACGACCTGCGTCTCCGACCAGCCCGACAGCTCAAAGTGGTGATGGATCGGAGCCATCTTGAAAATGCGCTTCCCGTGCGTCAGCTTGAAATACCCGACCTGCATCATGACCGAGAGCACCTCGACGACATAGATGAGGCCGACGATCAGCACATAAAGCGGCATCTCCAGCATGTAGGCGGTCCCGATGACGAACCCGCCGAGCGCGAGCGAACCGGTGTCGCCCATGAAGACTTTCGCCGGATGCGCATTGTAGACGAGGAAGCCCAGCGGCGCGCCGCCGACCGCCGAGGAGATCGGCGCGCCCCCGCCGTGAAGCAGGATCGATGCAATCGTGAAAAATGCCGCCACGACCGCCGTGACCGACGAGGCAAGCCCGTCCACGCCGTCGGTGAAATTAACCCCGTTCACAGTGCCGGCGATAGCAAAGACCAGCAGCGGCCATTTCAGGATCCCGATCTCAAGCGTCTTTCCGCCCGTAAACGGGATGCGGAGCGCCATCGAGACGTCTGTGAAGCGCGAAATGTAAAGCCCGAAAACGACTATGATGACCAGCTCGAGCGCAAACTTCTGCCACGGCAGCAGGCCGTCAGAACGCCGTTTCACGACCTTCAGGTAATCGTCCAGGAAACCCAGCAGGCCGTAGGCCAGCGTGAGGAAAAGCACCGGTCCCGTCCTGGGATAGCGGGAAATAAAAAGCAGCCCGGTCACCGTGATTGCCAGAAGAAACATGATGCCGCCCATGGTCGGCGTCCCCGCTTTTTTCTTGTGTGCTTCGACGCCCAGCTCTCTCTCGGTCTGCCCCGCTTTTAAGCGGATGAGGAACGGTATCAGGACCGGTCCCATCGCCGCGGTGATCGCGAACGCGATAAAAGCAGGAACAAGGTCAAACAGAAATGACATATTCTAACCCCTCTTTCGATGATATGCAGCCATTTAGTTTACTACGAAAAGAGTTTTTATGCAATCCCTTACGGGTGATCAATATCTGAAAGAAGGATCTCATTTTCCGGCATGAGCTCCTCATCCGGCTCGATCTCCAGATAGGGCAGGATCTGTTTCAGGATATTTCTCGCGATCCACTGCGGAAAACGGCTGTCATCCTGGGCCGCGAGGTTCGGCTCATCCACGACGACGTAGATGAGGACCTGCGGATCCTCGTAGGGGACGAACCCGATAAAGGATACCAGGTAATCACCCTGGCCGCGCGGAAGTTTTTCTGCCGTGCCGGTCTTTCCGCCCATAGAGTAGCCGTTTACCTTCGCGTAGCGGGCGGTACCCGTCTCCACGGCATCGCGCATCGCCTCGCGGATGATCTCCGCGTTGGCGGAGGAGACAGTTTTCTTCTCCAGGACGCCGCCGTTTGCAGAAAGGACCGCGCCGTCCGCGCTGCGGATCTCCTGAACGACCGAAGGCCGGTACCAGCTGCCGCCGTTTGCGATCGATGCGATGGCGGCCGCCTCCTGGATCATCGTGCAGTTGATGCCCTGGCCGAACGATGCGGTTGCGAGCTCCATATTGCTCATCTCATCCTCCCTGAAGAGGATGCCGGAGGCCTCGCCGGAGAGATCGATCCCGGTCCTGGCTCCGAACCCGAACACATGCTGGTAGCGGCACAGATTCTCCTTGCCGGTCTTTGCGGCGATCTGCATGATGCTGTCGTTGCAGGAGTAGCTGATCGCCTGCTGGAGAGCCAGAAGGCCGTGGCCGTCCTCCTCGGCGCATTTGATCTTCGTCTCGTCGAACATCTCGAAGCCGTCGCACATGAAATGGTCATCCTCGGAGACGCTCCCGGTCTCGAGAGCCGCCGCGACCGTGACGGGCTTGATCGTGGATCCGGGCTCATAGCCCGCGGAAATGCAGTAATTGGCCAGCACCTGCAGCATCTCCGTATCGCCTTCCTTCGTTTCCGCCATGGTGTTCGGATCGTAGGAGCCGTCCGCCGCCATCGCAAGGATCCGGCCGTTCTGCGGATTCATCACGATCGCTCCGACATGGTCGGCTGCCGCCCTTTCCTCCGCATAATTGTCGTAAAGTTCCATGAAGCGGTCGATCTCCCCCTGCACGGCCCGCTCGATATTGATGTCCAGGGAAGTGACCAGCGTGTTCCCGGCTTCCGGCTCGATGATGCTCCTTTGGATATAGTCGGAGGCCTTTTCGCTCCAGTAGGAGTAGCGCCGCCCTTCCTGCCCGGAAAGCTCGTCGTTGTAATAACTCTCGAGGCCGTAGCCGGACGGTTCTCCGCTGCCCGACGGGATCCCGATGACGCCGGCACCCAGCGCGCCGAACGGGTAATAGCGGACGTAGACTTCCTCAAAGGAGACGCCGACGATCCCCCTGCGCTCCCGCTGCACGCCGGAGAGCTTAAGCTCAGCCGCCATGCGCTCCGCGGCGTGCTCCTCGTCGTCCGGGATCTCCTCCAGCGCGTCCTGCTGGACCTTGATCTGCTCATCCAGGACCGCCTTATAGAGGCTGAACTTATCCGCCTCGCTCACCGTGAGCAGCTGCCTGCCCAGCACGGAATAGTAGTGGAGATTTTTCTTCTGCTCATCCGTAAAAAGCTTCCGGAGTTCCTCGGTATCCGCCCCGTAGACGCCCCCGAGCGCCCGGAGCGTCGGCTCGATATAGGGCGTCGTCTCCGTATCGCCGTCCTTCACAGTCTGGCCGATGAGTTTTATGTCAATGATCAGCCTGTACTTCTTGACGGAGTTCGCCAGGATATTGCCGTTCGCATCCAGGATCTCTCCGCGGCTCGCCGCGATGGCGGACTGCACGAACATGTTTCTTGTATTTTCCAGGACCTTACTCTGATACTCCCGTCCCTTTACGACGTCGATATAGAAGATCCTGCCGATGAGACAAATGAAAACAAGCAGGACCGCCAAAAAGGATCCTGCCAGCTTGATCTTCAGTATTCTTCCGGGTTTTCCGCTCCGGCTCAGAAAGCCACCGCGTTTATGCCGCATTCTCTTCTCTCCCGTCCGTACCGGCTGCTGCGGTACCCAGGCGGACGATCTGCCGCGCTTCCGGGTACCGCATCCCGTAATCATCCTGCGCCCTGCGGATGATCTCCTCCATGGGAATCTGTGAATACAGTTCATCCGCCAGCGCTTCGCTTGTATTTCTGCAGTTCAGGACCTGTGTCTCGAGTTTCCTGATCTCGCTTCCCTGCTCCGAAACGGTATGTTTCATCGTCAGGAAAAATGCCGCCGCCCCCATGATCAGCACACAGGATAAAGCCAGCACAAGGATATCCGCACGGTTCTCACGTGCCCTGACTGCATTTTCAGCGGCCCGCTTCTTCTGAGCGGCCCTGTTATCTCTCTTTTTTATCGGGCGGGAAACCTCTTCCGCACGTCTGACGGCACTGCCTTCAACATAGTAGCCGTCTCTCCCCATCCGTGCGGCGGAAGATTTCCCGCCGAAATTTACAGCATCCCGTTTCATCACGAGTCCCCCTTTTAAAGGAATGCACTCCCCTGCATCCCTTATTTACCCAAAGTGTTTCTCGAACACTCTGAGCTTCGCGCTCTTCGACCGCGGGTTCGCCTCCATTTCCTCCTCCGAAGGCAGGATCGGTTTACGGGTGATCACGCGTCCTTTGGACTTCTTCCCGCACACGCAGACCGGAAAATCCGGCGGGCAGGTGCAGGGGTTTTCATTTCTCCGGAAAGCCGCCTTCACAATGCGGTCCTCCAGCGAATGAAACGTGATCACGCACAGCCTTCCTCCGTCGGAAAGAAGGTCGATCATGGCGTCCAGACTGTCAGACAGGGCTGTCAGTTCCCCGTTCAGCTCGATCCTCAGTGCCTGGAATGTCCTCTTGGCCGGATGTCCCCCCGTCTTCTGAACCTTCATCGGAATCGCCGCCTTTATGATCGAGGCTAACTCCCCAGTCGTCTCGATTTTCTTTCGGCTGCGCTCCTGCACGATGTGCTTCGCGATGTTCTTTGCGAACCGGTCTTCCCCATAGTCCCGGATGATCCGGTACAGCTCCGCCTCCGATGCTTCATTGACCAGATCCGCGGCTGTGCGCGTCTCCCGCTGGTCCATCCGCATGTCAAGCGGCGCATCCGCCATGTAGGAAAACCCCCGCTCCGCCGTGTCCAGCTGGTACGAGGATACGCCGAGGTCGAGAACGATCCCGTCGACCCGGCTGATCGACAGTGCGCGCAGGATCTCCGGCATCTCGCTGTAATTGCCCCTCACGATCGTGACTCTGTCACCGTAAGGCTTAAGGCGCTCCCCAGCAGCCTCAATTGCAGCCTGATCCCTGTCGATCCCGATAAGTCTGCCGGTAGATGAAAGGTGAGCCAGTATCGCCTCCGAATGGCCTCCTCCGCCCAGGGTCCCGTCCGCATAAATGCCTTCCGGGCGTATGAGAAGGTTCTCGATCACCGCATCGCGCAGCACAGTTACATGATGGAATTCCATAAAACTCCTTTCCTGTCAGAATCTTACGCCAAGAGCTTTCGCCTTCTTCCGCATTTCCTCCTTCGAGCGGAACTTGCGGCGGCACTCCTCATCCCAGCGCTCCGCGCCCCAGATCGTAAAATAATCGTCCGATCCGACCACGACCGCCTCCTTGCCGATAGCGGCTTCTTCCCTCAGATCCTGCGGCAGCAGGATCCTCCCCTGAGGGTCGATGCTCACTTCCCGTGTCGATGAGAGAATGTAGTTCTTGAGATCCATCAGTTCTTCATCCGTACTGCTGATTTCGGTCAGAGACTTCGTGTGTTCCCGGAACGCCGACTCCGGATAGACGGATAAATTATCAGAGAAGGCGCTGGTCACATACAGCGTCTCCCTGCCGATCATTTCCCGAAACTTCGAAGGAATGATCAGTCTCCCCTTTCCGTCTACCGAATGTCTGAACGACCCAATGAACATCACTTTCTCCCACTTTGTGGGGGTAATCTACCACTTCCTCCCACATGCTTACATTCTACGACACAAATCCCGGAAATGCAAGTATCTGGTTAAAAACAAAAAAACCCGGCATATACGCCGGGAAACAACAAGATATAGTTATGCATTCCTGCAAGGCAGCTATATCTTGTAAATATCAGCGTATATGCCGGGAAAAATCCCGTAAAATTTTGTTGAAAATACCGGTGAACTTCTGTTCGAAAGCCGGATTACTCAACCAAGGCCTCTCCCCCACTTTGTTTTCCGGCCCTCTTCCGGCCGATGAAAATGGCGGTAAGACCTCCCACAACGCACACGGCCGCGACGATCATCGAGACCGGAATGCCCGTGCCGAAGAGCTTCAGCTGGTCGGTCCTCAGCGTCTCGATCATAAAGCGCCCCGTCCCGTAGGCAGCGAGGTACCACAGGAAGAGTTCCCCGTCGAACTTCGTCTTCTTCCGCATGAAGAAGAGGAAAATGAGCACCAGGACGTTCCAGGCGCTCTCGTAGAGAAAGGTCGGATGCACCTGCACGTAGCGCACGCCGTCGATCTCCGCCACGTGCTCCCACATTTCCGCCGTGATCTCGTGCTGGCGCACCGCGGAAACCGGCAGCTGCATCGCGAAGAGTCCGTCCGTGTAGCCGCCGAACGCCTCCCGGTTGAAGAAGTTGCCCCAGCGACCCATGATCTGTCCGACCGGAACCGCCATGGCCGCCGCCTCGAAGCCCTTTCCGGGCGGGATCTTCTTCCAGCGGCAGGCAAACGCGATCGCGATCACCCCGAAGATAATGCCCCCGTAGATCGCCAGCCCGCCCTCACGGATATTGAAGATCGAGAGCAGGTTGTCCTTGTAGGCATCCCAGGCGAAGACCACGTAGTAGACGCGCGCGCCGATGACGCCGGTCACGACCGTGACGAGGAAGGCGTCCATGAGATCGTCCTCCCTGAGACCGAGCTCTCTTCCCCTCCGCGTCAGGACGAACACGGCGAGCATCATGCCGATCGCGATCACGATCCCGTAATAGGCGATCGTGAAGTTCCCGATGCTGATCGTCTTCCCGACGTGGGGCAGATAAATCCCGAGATTCGGAAAATTGATATTGTAATCCATCGTTCAGCCTCTCGCGGCCGGGTCAGACGTTGAAGCGGAACAGGATGACATCCCCGTCCCTCACGACGTACTCCTTGCCTTCGATGCGGATAAGGCCTTTCTCTCTCGCCGCCGCGTAGGATCCGGCTTCGAGAAGTTCCTTATAATTGATGACCTCCGCCTTGATGAAGCCGCGCTCGAAATCGCTGTGGATCTTGCCCGCCGCCTTCGGCGCCTTGCAGCCGATCGGAATGGTCCAGGCGCGGGTCTCGTCCTCGCCGGTGGTGAGGAAGCTCATGAGGCCGAGCAGGTGGTAGCTGGCCGCGATCAGCTTCTCAAGGCCGGACTTCTCGATGCCGAGATCCGCGAGGAACTCTGCCTTCTCGTCGTCCTCGAGCTCCGCGATCTCCTCCTCGATCTGCGCGGAAATGACAAAAACCTCCGCCCCTTCCTTCGCGGCGATCTCCCGGACGGTCGCGACATACTCATTGGAAGCGCCGTCGTCCGCGAGGTCGGAATCCTCCACGTTGGCAGCGTAGATCACCGGCTTGTCGGTGAGCAGGTCGAGGCTCTCCTTGAACTTCACGTTCTCCTCATCCTCCGGGACGAAGCTCATCGCCTTCTGCCCGTTCTCCAGATGCGCCTTGAGTTCGCAGAGAAGGTCGTATTCGCGCTTCGCGTCCTTGCTGGCCCCGGACTTCGCGGTCTTCGCGGTCTTGCCGATGCGGCGCTCGAGGACCTCCAGATCCGCGAAAATGAGCTCCAGCTCGATCGTCTCAATATCCCTCGCCGGGTCAATGCTGCCTTCGACGTGGATGATGTTTTCATTTTCAAAGCAGCGGACCACATGCACGATCGCGTCGCACTCGCGGATGTTCGCGAGGAACTGGTTGCCGAGACCCTCGCCCTTGGAGGCTCCGCGCACCAGACCGGCGATGTCGACGAACTCTATCACGGCCGGCGTGGTCTTCTTCGAGTGCGAAAAATCGGAGAGCAGCTTCAGGCGCTCATCCGGGACGGCTACGATCCCGATGTTCGGATCGATGGTGCAGAACGGGAAGGTGGCGGAAGCCGCTCCGGCTTTGGTCAGCGAGTTGAACAGTGTGCTCTTCCCGACGTTAGGAAGTCCGACGATACCTAATTTCATTTATGTATATTCTCCTTGTTCGTATTTGTGTTTCTCAGCGTTTGATCTCCTCAATCTTCTCCTGCAGCTCCGCGATCTCCGCCTGCTTCGATGACCGGAAAGCCTCGTACTCGGCGGCTGCCTCATCGTTCTGCGCCCTGATCGTCCGAAGGACACCGTAGGCTTTGTCCGCCGACTGAACGTTCATCTCTCCTCTCGCCCCGGCGTCCGCAATGGCTGCGGTCCACTCCGTGACGCGGTCAAATGTGAGCGTTCCCTGAGCACAGGACACCAGATCCAGCACGATCGCCATGGAGACCTTGTTGGATCTCACCGTGCGGAGCGAGCTGTCGACACTGGAATCCATCGTGCGGATGAAGCTGTAGGAGAGATACGGCGTCCCGGACGGCAGTGTCCCGCACGCCCCGTTGTCGCTGTAAAATGCATACCCCGCAAACGCCTCATCCAGGATAAAGGCGCGGTTCTCAGACGAATCGTCGGACTTTCTGAGCAGGAAGGAGATGCCTCCCCTGAACCCGTAGGAGGGCATTTCAGCAAGAAGCATGCGGGCGTTGGCCAGCACCTCATCGGTAAACGGCGATCCGGTCAGCATGATGTCCGCCGGATTGCCGGCTTCCGCGAGCGCCTCCGCGATGAGACGGAGATTCTCCTCCGTCTGGCCGCAGTCCAGGACCACGGTCGGCTTGAACCCGTACGTCTCCCCCATGGAGACGACGAACGAGACATCCTCGGGGGCGGCAAGCTGGTAGGCGATGACGGCGGTGCCCTGGTCCGGCGTCACCTCGGCTGCCCTCTCCTGCGCCTTGATTTCAGCCTCGAGCTCCTGGATCCGGATCTCATACTGCCTCGCCTCGACCTCCGCCTTCACTTTGGCGCTGTCGCGCGCCTTGTCCGCCGCCGCGTCCTGCCATATAAAAAACAGCAGCACCGCGCCGAGAGCAAACGTAACGATCGCCAGCAATATTCTTTTAATGTCCATACTCTTCTCCTGTCTCCGCTAATTTCATGGATTGAGGCGCTTCCGCCGCGCCTTTCTCAGTATCGATGCTTCTCCTGCTCTTTGAGATCCCGGAAGATGCCGGTGTAGTTCATGTACCGGACCCTGCTGATGGCGCCTTTCTCCACGGCCTCCTTGACGCGGCAGTCCGGTTCGTCCACATGGACGCAGCCGTCGAAGCGGCATTTTCCTTCACATGGCGCGAATTCCGCGTAATAGTGCCGCAGCTCTTCCTTCATGATCCCGCGCGTCTCGAGAAATGTAAACCCCGGCGTATCGCAGAGGTATGTCCCGGACCCGCAGGCGATCAGCTCCGCATGGCGGGTCGTATTCTTACCGCGCATAAGCTTCCGCGAGATCTCCCCGGTCTCCATGTGCACGTTCGACTGGCAGGCGTTGGTCAGAGAGGATTTGCCGACGCCGGAAGGCCCGGCGAGCAGCGTCGTCTTCCCGGCGAGATACGCCTTCACCTCGTCAAGTCCGATACCGTTCCCGATCGAGGAGAAAAACAGCTCATGACCGCTGTCCCGGTAGATCCCGCGCAGCGTCTCCTTCTCCTCCTCGCTTCCCAGATCCTCCTTGTTGAAGAGGATCGCCGAAGGCACCCCCTGCTGATCCATCGCGATGAGAAAGCGGTCGAGCAGCATCAGGTTCGGGTCCGGGCTGTGAAGCGCAAAGAGTACGAGCGCCTGGTCCACATTGGCGGCCGCCGGCCGGAAGAGTTCGTTTCTCCGCGGCAGGAGGCTCGTGATATTTCCCTCCATATCGGGAAGGCAGGTGATCTCAAACGTCACATCGTCGCCCACCAGCGGTTTCTGGCCGAGTTTTCGGAAAATGCCCTTCGCCCGGCACTCGTAAATGCCCTCTTCTCCCGCATCCACATAATAAAAACCGCCTACGCCGCGTATGATCTTTCCCCGCATATTCCTTCCTTCAAAAGAGACCGTCCGCACGAAAGAGCGGACGGTCTTCATTTTATCTTCCTGCTTATCCTTACGCGCCCGGATTTGCCGCAGGAGCCGCCTCAGCGGCCGCCTCCGTGGTCTCCGCCTTGCCGTTCACCTGAAACACGATCTCGGTGCCGGCTGTGACAGGCGTGCCGTTCGCGATGCTCTGGGCGTAAACCTCGCCCTTCTCGACCTCATCCGAAGTGCCGTACTCGATCTTGACGTTCAGGCCGTCCCGCTTGGCCGCATTGGTCGCCTGCGCTTCCGGAAGACCGGTGTAGGAGTAGACCGTGACGGATGTGTTCGGGTCGACCGGCACCGTGGTGGTGTCCGTGGACTCCGTCGGCGTCTGGGTCGGAGCCGGCGGATTCGCCGGACCTGTGCTGACCACGATCGTGACCGTGTCCGTCTTCTGGATCAGCTCGCCCGCGGCCGGATTGACGGAGATGACCACACCCGCCGTCACCGTATCGCTGTTCGCCCCGGCGACGCTCACATTGCTGAAGCCTGCCGAGTTGAGGATGGCGATGGCATTTTCCTGCGTCTGGCCTGCGACAGCCGGTACTGCGGTGCCCGCAGGGCCTGCCGACAGGTAGTAGCTGATGGAGGAGTTGAGCTCAACCTGCGATCCCGCCTCCGGATCCTGATGAATGACCGTCCCGGCCGGATAGATGTCCGAATGCTCCTCGCCCAGATACTGGATGCCGAGACCCTTCGAGTTGGCTGCGGTCCTGGCCGCGTCCTCGGTGAGCCCGACGAGCTCAGGCACGTCGATGGTCTCCGGAACGACTTCCGTCGGGGTGGGCGTCGGCGTCTCCGTCGGGGTGGGCGTCGGCGTCTCCGTCGGGGTGGGCGTCGGCGTCTCCGTCGGCGTCTCCGTCACGGATTCGACGACAGACGAACTGCTTGAACTGCCGCCGAAGTTGATGAGGCCGGCTGCCTGCGCGATGAAGTAGATCAGGATCGCGATGATCAGGGCCCCGATGAGGAAGCCCGCTACGGTCAGCAGCTTCTCGAGGATGCCGCCGGCGCCTTCATCGTCGTCGTCATCTTCCTCCTCATCCTCGTCGTCATAGATATCGCGCCTTCTCTCGGCAGCTTTCTTCGCCGCCTCCGTGGACGCGTAGGTTCTCTTCTCCGCCTCGCCCTTTTTGGGTTTCTCAGGCGCTTTCGCGTTGATCTCGGCCCGCTCCTCCTCGGTCACCATCGCGGTGTTCGC
>ODAI010547514.1_pt1 | contig 32650 bp, 33 predicted proteins | sample 1539321 | NCBI WGS metagenome assembly ODAI01 (sample SAMN02144231, study PRJEB22623) | gut metagenome | biome: sheep rumen | host: Ovis aries | place: New Zealand
AACTGACGGATTAGCAATCCGTTGTATTACCGCTCTACCACACCTCCAGGCTGCAATCAAAAAAAAAGCGGAGCGAGAGGGATTTGAACCCCCGATACCTTGCGGTATGCCGGTTTTCAAGACCGGTGCATTCAGCCTCTCTGCCATCGCTCCAGATAATTGATGCTTAAATACTATAACGATTTTTTAGTATTTGTGTCAACTAGCATCAAAGAAAAAAATTAAAAATAATTTTCCCTATAGAATTTTTCTCGCTTTCTTCATATTATTACTTTTATGGATAAAAGCAAAGTTTTTCTTGGATTCGTAACGGCGGCATTGGGCTTGTTTTTGCTCATTTCCCCAGACACTTTCATATCATTTTTCGTGATTATTCTTGGCGTGGCGGCAATTATTGACGGCATTTTCATTCTTGCGGCAACCCGCGATTTGATTATCGATCCTCAGTACAAACTGATTGTCACGGTGCGGGGAGTTTTGAGCATCGTTGTTGGCCTTTTGGCAGTCATTCTGCCAATTACGGTGGCGGCTGTCGTCTGGAAGGCAATGGCTTACACCCTGGCAATTTACCTGATTATCTCGGCGGGAATGCAAATCTACACGATTACAAAACTTCACCGAAACGGAATCATGGTGCGCCAGTCAATGATTGAAGTCGCCTCTTCCCTTTTGATTGCCCTGGTGCTCTTCGTGATTCCGGCGCAAACAGCGGGTCATTTTATCATCCGCCTCTTCGGAATCGCCTTGCTGATCGTGGGAATCGGCCTTCTGGTAATCCAGTGGAAAAGCCGCCCGGAAGTAGTTCTTCCCGACTCAGTTGAGACCGTAGAAGACGAAAAAAGCGAAGAATAAGGAATTGAATTTTGGGCGACACTGCTGATATTCGCTGGAAGCAACGATTCGAAAATTTCAAAAAAGCTTTTTCTCAAAAAATGGAAGACTTTTCAAAGGAAAGCTAATGAAATTCGGACTTTCGGATAATTCCCTTGAAATAATCGGCTCAATTTTTGAAAAATACCCTTCCGTAAGCAGGGCAGTGATTTACGGAAGCCGGGCAAAGGGAAATTTTCGTCCCGGAAGCGACATCGACATCACACTGGAAACGACCACAGACTTCACCCATGAAACGCTTCTTGAAATCTGCAATGATTTTTATGAAAGCGACTTGCCTTACATGGCGGACATCAGTCAAAAATCAGAATTAAAAAATCAGGCCCTACTTGACCACATCAATCGAGTGGGGCAAACTTTGTGGCAGAAAAATAAAAACTAATTTTTATGGAGAATAATATGAAAATCAACAAACTTGATGAAATTTTAAAGGCAAATGAATATCCGGGACGAGGAATCGTGGCCGGGCTTTCAGCCGACGGAAAATACGCCGTCTCAGCTTACTGGACAATGGGCAGAAGCGCAGGTAGCCGCAACCGGGTTTTCGTCACAGAAACTGAAAACGGAAGCGAGGTCGTGCGCACAAAGGCCTTCGATGAATCTTTGATTGCAGGCGACCCAAGCCTTATCATCTATGCCGCTGTCCGCCAGCTGGGAAGCAAAACAATCGTCACCAACGGCGACCAGACCGACACAATCTTTGAGGGACTTAAAAAAGGCGAGACTTTCGAAGAGTCGCTCCGAGTGCGCAAATACGAACACGACGCTCCGAATTTCACTCCCCGCATTTCCTCTTTGCTCAATGTAGAGGGCGGAAAATACGACTACGCAATCTCAATCCTAAAAAGTGACTCTGGAAACGGCGACAATACCCTCCGCTTCACTTACACCTACGACAATCCTCAGAAGGGCGAGGGACACTTCATCCACACATACATGGGAAACGGGAATCCCCTGCCAAGCTTTGAGGGCGAGCCTGAAAAGGTTGAAATCAAGGGCAATATCGACGAATTTGCCAACATGATTTGGGCTTCACTCAACGAAGAGAACAAGGTTTCCCTTTTCGTCCGCTTCATCAGCATCGCTACAGGCAAATACGAAGAAAAGATTATCAATAAGAACAAATAATTGAAATCTCTCGTCTGCACGACTTTACTTGTTGAGACTTCTCCCCAAGGGCTTCCGCTGGGCGCGGCCTGTATTGCCTCTTCCATTAAGGCCGATTCCCGAACAAAAAACGGCTTTTCGGTCTCCCTAATGGATTTTTCCCTTGAAGACGAGGACATCATGCAGGCAAGGAAAAAGGGCGGAGACGAGGGGGTTTCCGCTCTCCTTGCAGAAAAACTTGCCGCCAAAAAGCCGGATTTCGTCTGTTTTTCGGTCTATGTCTGGAACCGAAGGATTCTGGAAGGAACTTGCCGCCACCTCAAAAAAATGCTCCCTGACTGTATCTGCATTGCGGGCGGGCCTGAAGTAACGGCAGATCCCCTTTCTTTTGACAGCTTTGATTTTATGATTGCGGGTCAGGGCGAGCGGGCTATGGTGGAATTGCTTGATGCGATGGCAAAAAGCGAGACAGGAATTACAGATTGCAATGAAATCGGGCGGGCTTTCGGCGTACAGGGAGTCTATCGAACCGAAAATTCCCTCTCGGCTCCAAGTCCACATCCTGCGGGACATAATGAAATCGTCCGGGCTTGTCCTTTGCCGCCTGAAATGACGGCTTCCCCTTACCTTGACGGCACTCTCGACCCGTCAAAATACGGCGGCGCACTTTGGGAACTTGCCAGAGGCTGCCCCTTCAAATGCTCTTACTGCTACGAGTCAAAGGGCGAAAAGAAAATCGCCTATTTCCCCATGGAGCGGCTTGAAAAAGAAATCGAGCTTTTCGCAAAAAAGAAAATCGCCCAGATCTTCGTGCTTGACCCGACTTACAACGCAAGCAAAGAGCGGGCAATCAAAATGCTCAGAATCATCGAGAAAAAAGCCCCCGGAACTTTCTTTTATTTTGAAGCCCGCGCTGAATTCATCGACCGGGAGCTGGCCCGCGCTTTTTCCCGCATTCCCTGTTGCCTGCAAATCGGCCTTCAAAGCGCCAATCCCGAAGTCCTAAAAAATGTACACCGCACTCTGGAGAAAAAACGCTTCGAGAAAAACATAGGATTTTTAAACGAAGAGGGGGTCACTTTCGGCTTCGATTTGATTTACGGTCTTCCCGGCGACAATTTCAAGGGCTTTTGCGAAAGCATCGACTTTGCCCTCTCCCTTTATCCCAACAACCTTGAGCTTTTCTGTCTCAGCGTTCTCCCCGGAACAGATTTGCACGACGCGGCGAAAGGCTTCGGCATGGAGTGGGAAAGCCAACCGCCCTATCATGTCTTACGCACGCCCCAGTTCAGCGAAAAAGATTTGGCAAAGGCCGAGCGTCTTTCCCTGGCCACAAATCTTTTCTACACAAAAGGCCGGGCGGTGGCCTGGTTCAATTCGGTGATTTATGTCCTAAGAGAAAAGCCCAGCGACTTTTTGAAAAAATTTGAAGAATGGCTTGGAAATGACAAAAAAACGCTTGCTTCCACAGGCTCAATCCGTGACTGGACTGCCGACGAGAATTCCGCCCAAATCGAAGAATTGCAGCTTGCCTTTATCCAGAAACGCTTCCACGAAAAAGGCCTTGACCGCTATCTTCCCGCAGCAGAAGATTTAATCAGAATGCACGCAGCCTTAGGCCGCTGCACTTTTGACGGCACAGAATCCACATTCACAACCCGCTATCACCCCGATGATGTTATGAGCGAATACGGCACGGACATCGAATTCTTCACCGAAAATTGCGGCAAGCAGAAATGCCGTGTGCATGTGTTCGTGGGCAAAAACGGAGCGGACTGGCGGACGATTTAAGATTCCAAACTTTTTTCTATAACTTCCACGATTTTTTTAATGGATGTTTTTTGAATACCTGAATAATTCACCACGAAAATGTTTTCTTTCTCTTTTGGAACATTGGTATAATAAAAATCTTTTAAAAGAGGAATTTTAATCTTATTTGCTAACAATCGTTCGTTAATCATATCAGCGGAAAGGCTGGATTCTTCCTGGTTGACCGAAAGCAAAAAATGAAGTCCAGATTCCTCTTCATTGATTTTAAAAACGCGGGAAAGGTTTGTTTTTGAAAATGCTAAAATCAAGTCATTTCTTAACGAACGGTAGTAATTTTTCATTCGAATAATGTGCCGTGCAAAATTCCCGTCAGAAATAAAGCGTGCCAGCGTAAATTGCTCAAACGCAGAGACTGTACTGGAGAAGCCCCGGAACTTTTCTTCAAATCGGGAAAGCAAGCTCTCTGGAAGAACCATGTAACTGATTCGGAATGATGGCGCAAGAGTCTTTGTGAAAGTATTGATGTAAATGACCCGACCGTTTTTGTCAGAGCCTTGCAGCGTAGGCAGAGGTTTTCCCTGAAATCGGAATTCGCTATCATAATCATCTTCGATAATATAACGACCGTTAGTTAATTTATCAGAAGATTCATTCGCCCATGCAAGTATTTCATTTCTGCGACGAATCGGCATTACGATTCCAGTGGGAAAATGGTGTGAGGGCGAAATATGCACGACGCTTGCCCCGATTTCTTCAAGTAAAAGCGGGTTCATTCCTTCATCGTCAAGCTCAACAGGTATACAGTCGGCTCCGTTCAAGGCAAAGACTGATGCAATTTTTTTGTAACCGGGATTTTCCACCGCATAACGGCACTTTGTTCCCAGCAGCTGAATCAGCATGGTGTAAAGAGATTCCGTTCCCGCACCGATGACAATTTGCTCTGGCGACACGCGCATTTGCCGAAAATCATACAGATGTTTTGCAATCGCCTCCCGCAGCTCAAAAACTCCCTTCGTTTCGGTTTTTAAAAGCAGATTTTTGTTTCCGCTGGCAAGCACACTGCGCATAGTTTTTGCCCAAAGCGAAAAAGGAAATTTCTCAAATCCAGTGGCATTACTTGAAAAGTCAGCAAGGAATATACTTTCTTCTTTCAGCGCTTTTTTAATTAACGACTGTTCGTTGGAATCTTCCGATTCCCTAACTTCATTATTTTCTTTTTTGTGATTTTTTACCGTCACATCGTTTTTTATATCAGTGACGAAGAAGCCTTTTTTTTCGATTGAGTAAAGATAGCCTTCAACGGTTAAAAGCGCGTAAGCATTCTGAACCGTAATTACGCTCACCCCCAGATGATCGGCAAGGGAGCGTTTTGATGGCAACTTTTCGTTCGCCCTTAGCTCCCCCGACAAAATCTGAGCCTTAATTGATTCGTAGAGATATTCACAAAGTCCCTTATTTTCGCGCCTTGAAAAATCAATCGTAATCATTTTCAGTAAAATTTCAGAAACTCATGCCCATAGCGGCGGCAAATTGCCAGTAACTCTTGGTAACATTGTATGAAAGCCCCAGCGCAAGAGCAGGAAAAGCAACTTTTGCAAGATAGAATCTCATACCTCCATTTGGACCGTGCATAAACTCGTATTCATCGTCATCCACGAGCGTATTCTTTTTTGTGTACACAAGCTGGTAATCTCCGTACAAGGACATTGTTGCCCAAGAGAATTTCGCGACAGCAAGTTCAAACCCTGCATTGCCGCCGATAATTTTTTCTGTATGAAAAGAGCCTGGCAGAATATTCACGGAAGCCGCTCCCTGACCTTTGAAAGAAGAAATATGATTGTGTTTTCCGTAAAAGCCAGAGATTTTCTGATACATGCGCAACCTGTCTATGAAAAGGGGGTGTTGCTCGCCGATTGAAAAGGAAAGCCCGATTGGATAGCGGTAGTCATCATCTTCCATGTCCGTGAGACCAAATTCTGCCGAAACAGCTGCCGAATTCGTTGACATGAATACGCCGTTCCAGTCAGATTTTGAATATCCGAAGGAAAGGGATGTTTCACCTGCAATAATTGATTCAGGCTTCATTCCAGGATAATCATCATGCTCTTCTGTCGCAAGATATTTGAAATTAAATCCGTTTGAAAAAGAAAAATGCTCGCCAATTTTTTCTGTCAGAGAAAATCCTGCCGAAAAACCGAGGCTTTTGTATTTTAAAATCGTGTCTTCTTCAAGATTCACAAATTCTGAAGTGCTCTTTCCGCCAGAAGCAAAAATTGAGAATCCGGGAATTCCATGGTCTTTCGCAGGCTTTGAAAAAGATGCCATTCCAGTAAAACCACTGTTTGAGAAAAATCCACCAACCATGAACATGTCTTTGCGTCCGAATGCGTTCGTGTCCATTACAACGCCGCCAGCCATATAACCTGAACTTGAAGCCATGGCAAATGGAAGCGGTATGAATGTGATTTTTTCTTTGACGGATACATTAATTTCTGCCTCGGTATCGCTTGTCTGTGCGACAGAAATTTTAATGTCATCAAAAAGCCCTTCCAGTTGAATCGCCGTTTCCAAGTCGTGCATGTCCGTTTCGGCAAGGGAATTCCCGGTAAATTTTTTGACTTTGCTTTGAATGTAAGAGTCCCTGGTTTTTTTGAGACCGATAAAATTTATTTTTGTAACGATAAGATCTTGATCAAGTTCAGATTGAAGCGATTCCTCAGAATCTGAAAGATTTTTTTCATCTGATTTTGCATTTTCTTCATCAATGGCAGATTTTTCTGACTCCGCGCGAATTTTTCGGTTAAACTCTGATGACTGATCTTGCGCTCCGGCAAAAATTGCACACAAAAGAAAGATGATTCCAAATAATTTCTTCATATAAAAGAAATTGTATAAAAAAAGACTGATTTTCACAATAACGGAAAAATGGTAAAATGCGTTAGGGATTGTAGTGGCGCGAAGCGTTGCCGCAGGCAATGAAACCACGGAAAGCCCGACCCGAAGGGGAACGCCCAAAAATGAAAAATTTTTTACTTATCCTGATTTCGATTTTTCTCGTCTCCTGCGCGTCTTCTCGCTTTGATTCGAATTTTGCGCCAGTTTATGTGACCAACACTTCAAAATTCGGAATTTTGCCGACGACCGAGATGGACGCTGCTCTTGATTCTGTGCAAAGAATGACGGCAAATTTTGGTGAGCAAAGTTTTGAATGTGATGTTTATGTCCTTTCTGATTCCAGCCAGCTTTCAATGACGATTTTCAACGAATTCGGAACGACTATGGCAAGTCTTTTTTATGACGGCGCGGCCCTGGATTTTGATTCGGCTGTTTTCCCCAAAAATTTAAAGGCAGAATATATCGTCGCGGATTTTCAATTTTGCCTTTATCAGGCAGATTCTTTAAAGTCGGCGCTGGCAAAAATCGGCGTGGATTTTGAGATTTCCCTTGCGGACGGAACAGACGGCACTTCCATCGAGACAAGAGTTTTGAGCAAAAAGGGCAAAGTCATTTCAAAAATCACAAAATCTTACGGAACAAACAAAAAAACGGGCCGGGAGGAAGTCAAATCAATTTACTACGAGAACTTCCTGCGAGCTTATTCTTATCTTTTAACGGGAGTTGAGGAATGAACGAAAAAATCTATCTTTCAAATCCGGGATTCATCTGTGCGGCAGGAAATTCTTCTGACCCGGAAAAATTTATCGGAAATCTCAGCTCAGGAAATCGTGACGGCATCAAAAAAGTCGATTGCGACTTGGCGGGCGAAAACGGCGTAAAATCTTTTTTTGTGGGAAAAATCGACGATTCTCTTTTAAAATCCACTGGCGACAAATTCGACATGCGGGTTTTGCAGATTTTGGATTTTGCCCTTTCTTCTATAAAAAATGCCGCTCAAAAAGCCATTTCCCGCTACGGAGCCGAAAAAGTCGGAGTCTGCATTGGCTCCTGCGATAACGGAAGTTTTTTGTCTTTCAATGCTCACAAAGAATTTTTCACAAAAGGTGCTTTCCCTGCTGATTATGATTTGAAGGCTCAGGGGGCTGATTATGTGGCCACTTTTGCATCAAATCGTCTGGGTGCAAAAGGGATTTCACTCGCTTTCAGTACGGCCTGCTCTTCAAGTGCCAGCGCAATCATCAAGGCAAAAGAACTTATTCGCGCCGGAATTTGCGATGCTGTGATTGCAGGCGGCGTAGATGTGGCCAGCGATACGGTTTTGCTGGGCTTTGACAGTCTTGAAGCCATTGATCACGAAAAAACAAATCCATTCTCAAAAAACAGGAGCGGTATCAATCTTGGCGAAGGCGCAAGTCTTTTCCTTTTGAGCCGTGATGATTTTGACGAAAACGGGATTTTCTTGGCGGGAACAGGTGAGTCAAGCGACGCGAGCCACATGACAGCTCCTCTCGCAGACGGAAGCGGTGCTGAACAGGCCATGAAGGCAGCCCTTGCTGACGCAAAACTTTCTGCTGACAAAATCGATTATGTAAATCTCCACGGAACTGGAACTCACTTAAACGACAGCATGGAAGGAAAGGGCGTAGATTTAGTTTTCGGTGATTACAAGGTCGCGGCAAGCTCTACAAAGCCCCTCACAGGTCACACTTTGGGCGCGGCAGGAAGCCTTGAACTTGCGGCATGTTTTTATGCGATTAAATCACAGAAATTGCCCCTTCATGTCTGGGACGGCATTCAGGATGAGGAAATTCCTTCGCTCAATCTTGTAACAAAGGAAAATGCCACAAAAATTGCAGAAAGCCGGCAAATCCGCGTTTGTATGAGCAATTCATTCGCATTCGGCGGCTGCAACGCAAGTCTGATTATCAAAAAAGAATAGAATACAAAGGAAGATAAGATGAAAATCGACCACGAAGAATTGGCAACGCTTGTTCCCCACAAGGGCAAGATGTTTATCATCGATCGAATTACTCAAGCCCAGGCAAATGACTGGATTATCGAAAGCGAGACTAAAATCACGCCGGATTTTATGTTTTACGACAAGAATCTGGGCGCAGTGCCAAATTACGCTTGCTTTGAAATCATCGCCCAGACAGTTTCGGCTCTTACAGGCCTTTACGCAAGGGAAAATAATCTCCCGCCGAACATGGGCTTTATTTTGAGCGTTTCCAACCTTCATTTTGATTTTGATTCCCTTGCTGATGGAGATTTAGTTCGGGCAAAAGCTGAGCGTGAAGCAGTCGTCGATAATGTATATTCATTTAAGGCAGAACTATTTGTAAACGGCAAAGAAGCTGGCGGCGGAAAATTAACCGTCATGGAAGTAACGGAATAAAATACAGCAGGAGAAAACATGAACGAGAATTCAGAAAAAAAAGTGCTTGTAACTGGTGCGTCTGGCGGAATCGGTCGGGCAATCGCTTTGGCGGCAGCCCAGGCTGGATATGAAATTATTGCGCATTATAATAATGGTAAGGAAAAAGCGGAATCCCTTAAATCAGAAATTGAAAATGCCGGAGGCAAATGCTCTCTCTTGCAGTTCAACATTTCTGACCGTGCCGATTGTGCGGAAAAGCTGGAAAAATGGAGCGAGGAAAACGGCGCATTCTGGGGAATCGTTCTGAACGCGGGAATTTGCCGTGACAACGCCTTCCCTGCCCTTTCCGACGACAACTGGGATCAAGTAATTCACATAAACCTTGATGGCTTCTATAATGTCTTAAAGCCTCTGGTCATGCCCCTTTGCCGTAAAAAGCGGGGCCGAATCATTACCATTGCCAGCGTTTCTGGCGTAATGGGAAACAGAGGCCAGGTGAATTACTCGGCCAGCAAAGCCGGCATCATGGGAGCCACAAAAGCCCTGGCGGTGGAGCTTGCCAGCCGGAAAATCACGGTGAATTGCATCGCGCCGGGCGTAATCGAAACGGAGATGATTAAAGAGGCACCAATGGAGCATATTTTGCCTACAATCCCAATGGGGCGGGTCGGAAAACCAGAAGAAGTCGCTTCCCTTGCAGTGTATCTTTTGAGTGAAGGTGCAGGTTATATTACAAGACAGGTCATCTCTGTAAACGGAGGAATTATTTAATGCAAAACAGAAGAGTTGTTGTCACAGGCGGCGGAATCATCAGTGCGCTGGGAAACGACTGGCCGACAGTCCTTAAAAATCTCAAGGCAAAGAAGAATTTCGTCAAATACATGCACGAATGGGACGAAAAGTATCCGCTGATGAACACCCGCCTTTGCTGCCCGGTGGATTTTGAAATCGACAAAGAAAAATACTCCCGAAAGGCAATCCGCGGCATGGGTCGCGTAGCTCAGATGGCTCTGGTGGCAACAGATACAGCCCTCGAAGACGCGGGAATGTTGGGAAACGAAGAAATTACTCAGGGCATGACAGGAATTGCCTACGGCTCTTCAATCGGAAGCGTTGACCCGCTCATGGAAATGTACTCAATGCTGGTCACCAACGACACAAGCAAGGTTGGCTCAACCACCTACATTAAAGCAATGCCCCAGACTTGTGCCTGCAACCTTGAAGTCTACTATCACCTCACAGGCCGAATCATCACCACAAACACGGCCTGTACTTCTGGCAGCCAGTCAATCGGCTATGCTTACGAGGCAATCAAGTACGGCAAACAGGACATGATGATTGCCGGAGGAGCCGAAGAATTCTGCACGATGGATACGGCGACCTTCGACACCCTTTTCTCAACTTCAACCAAGAACGACACGCCGGAACTCACTCCCAGCGCATACGACAAAAACCGTGACGGACTTGTTCTCGGTGAAGGCGCGGGAACTCTCTTCCTTGAAGAATATGAGCACGCAAAAAAGCGCGGGGCAAAAATCTACGCGGAAATAGTCGGATTCGGAACGACGACTGACGGAACCCACATCACTTCGCCCAACCGACCTACAATCGCTCACGCCCTGCAGCTGGCTTTGGACGACGCAGATCTTTCTCCAGACCAAATCGGCTACATCAATACCCACGGAACTGGAACAACGGCTGGCGATATCACTGAAACTGGAGCTACTTACGATGTCTTCAAGCGGGCAATCCCCGTCTCAACCGTAAAAAACTATATCGGTCACACTTTGGGAGCATGTGGCGCAATCGAAAGCTGGCTCACCATTCAGATGATGAACGAAGGCTGGTTCCTGCCCAACTTGAATCTCAAAGAAATCGACCCTGAATGCGCTCCCCTGGACTACATCATGGGTGACGGACGCAAAATCGACTGCGAATATGTCATGAACAACAATTTCGCTTTCGGTGGAATCAATACGAGCTTAATTTTTAAGAAAATAAAGGAGTAAAACATGAAAAAATTAATCGCACTTTTGGTCGCTTATCTCACACTTGCAGGAAGCATTTTTGCTGAGGCACCGGCATTTGACAAAGGAAATGCTTATATCCTTGACGCTGAAAGCATTCCAGGAACAATGAAAGATCATGTGAAAGTCGTAAATGTCTCTTCGGTTAATAATTTCGGCATCACCATATATGCTTATCACGAAAACCGCGGATGGATTGTTTTTGGTGAAGGGCGTCTCTACGGATTGGGCGATAAACAGACTATAAAATCTGTTGACCGATACAACATTAAACTCTCAAGCTTCCGTTATTTGGCAATTGCCACAAATCCTGACCACCAGTTCAAATACAGCTTCGTAAAAGACAAAAATGACCTGCACATCTGGTTCTATGATGAAAAAGAAATAAACGAATCACATTTCAAGGTTTTTGATACAAGTCTTCTTCCAAAATACACAGATAATTTCAAATTGGTCGGTGGTGCAAGCATGAAAATTGCAGCATCATTCAAAATCTACGCATACAACGACGAATCTGAAGAAAACAAAGCCGGTACAATCGCAATTCTAAAAGGTGCAAAAGACTCAGATGTTTATTCTCAGACAAACACAGGGAAAAAATTCAGCGAGTACCGTTATATTAAAATTGTCTCTCGCGAGGAAAGAGACTTCAAATATACGGTTAATGTGAATCATAACGATCTTATCATAACAGTTGATAATAACTAAAAGTCCTCTTTATTTTGACACTTTATTTTGACACATTGACTATTTTTGTCAAAATAAATAAACTAAGAATAACACTGTCACTGCCGTGCTTTAAAAACGGCAATCTACTTTTTAGGAGAATAAAATGGCTGTAATTAAACCGATGATTCGCTCAAACATTTGTATCAACGCTCATCCGGTGGGATGCGCACGCGACACAGAGCATCAGATTGATTTCGCAATCGCACAAAAAGCAAGAAAAGGCATCAAAAGTGCAAAAGAAGGCGGATATGCCCCAAAAAATGTCCTCGTGCTTGGTTGCTCAACAGGATACGGATTGGCAAGCCGAATCACGGCAGCTTTTGAATACGGAGCCGACACAATCGGCGTTTCTTTTGAAAAAGAACCAACTACAACAAAAGGTGGAACTCCAGGTTGGTACAACAACAAAGCATTCGACCGGGCAGCAGCAAAAGCTGGTCTTAAATCAACTACATTCAACATGGACGCTTTCAGCGACGAGTGCCGTCAGGCTGTTATCGATGAAGCAAAAAAATGGGGCGTTAAATTCGACCTCATTGTCTACTCGTTGGCTTCACCTGTACGAACTGATCCAGACACAAAAGTAATGTATCGTTCAGTAATTAAACCAGTAGGAAAGGCTTACGGTGGTTGGGCAATCGACATGATGACCGAAAAACTCAGCACCCTTGAGGCACAGCCCGCAGAAGGTGATGATATCCAAAATACTGTCAAAGTCATGGGTGGCGAAGACTGGGAACGATGGATGAAATATCTTTCAGATGCTGATCTTTTGGCGGAAGGTGCCCGAACAGTCGCATATTCTTACATCGGACCAAAATATTCTCAGCCAATTTACCGCGATGGTACAATCGGTGAGGCCAAAAAAGACCTTGAAGCCCGCGCAAAAAACATCGACGCAAGTCTTAAAAAGATTGGCGGTGCGGCTTATGTCTCAGTTAACAAAGCTCTCGTAACCCGCTCAAGTTCAGTCATTCCTGTAATCATGCTTTACCTCGGCTGTTTGTTCTTGGTTCAGAAAAAAGCCGGAACACACGAAGGCTGCAAAGAGCAGATCGACCGACTCTTCCGTGAACGACTTTACACCGCTGACAAAAAAGTTCCGACAGACAATGAAGGCCGAATCCGCATCGATGATCTTGAACTTAAACCAGAGATTCAGGCAGAAATCGACAAGCACATGGAAGCCATCAATCAGGACAATGTCCGCGAGCACATTGATATAGAAGGAATCCGCAAAGACTTCCTCAACATCAACGGTTTCGCAGTTGACGGCGTTGATTACGAAAAAGACATCAGCGACATGACAGCCATTGACTAATAAAAAAAAGGGGAAAGTTGACTCAAACTTTCCCCTTTTTTTTATTGTGCAATTCCCCTAAATTCAGAAATTGTCTTAAATCCTTTTTGCTTCATGTAATCCTTTAGACCGCGTATAATCTCAAGCATAGTGTTGGGATTTGAGAAAGTCGCCGTTCCCACTTGGATTGCGCTTGCTCCTGCCATAAGGAATTCAACGGCATCTTGCCAACAGGAAATGCCGCCCAAGCCCACCACAGGAATTCTCTCGCTTTCAGGGAGTTTATTCATAGCCTGAACCAAATCGTAGACCATACGGAGGGCGATTGGCTTTACCGCAGGTCCTGAAAATCCCGCACGGATATTGTCAAAGACAGGTCGGCCAGTGTTCAAATCAATTGACATAGCCTGGAAAGTGTTCACGAGGCTGAGTGCGTCTGCGCCCGCTTCCCGAACTGCCATGGCAACACCGATTAAGTCCGGCGCGTTTGGAGTGAGCTTTACCATGAGAGGCTTTTTTGTCACTTCACGAACGGCTTTTGTGACTGTGGAAGCAAGCTCACAATCCATACCAAAGCCCATTCCGCCAGCCTTAACATTCGGGCAGCTGATGTTCAACTCAATCATAGGAACAGCTGTCTTTTCCAGCAATTTCGCGCCCTCAACATAAGTTTCGATGGAAGAGCCAGAAAGATTTGCAATGGTGACAGGCTTTAACTCCAGCATTGATGGAAGCTCATGCTCAATGAAATGCTCGATTCCTGGATTTTCAAGTCCGATAGAGTTTATTAAACCCGATGGAGTTTCGACAAGGCGGGCTCCCGTGTTGCCAGGTCGTGCCTGCAAGGTAAGTCCTTTTGAGCAAATTCCGCCAAGACCGTTCACATCGAAAACGCTGGCATATTCTGAGCCGTAGCCGAAAGTTCCGCTGGCCGCAATTACCGGATTGGCGAATTTTACGCCCGCAACTTCCACGCTCAAATCAGGCTCAAAATCCGAAGCAGGCTTTTCACTTCCGAAAATCGCCTTGTATTTTGGCGGCTCAAACTGCAAGATTTCGCCCTTGAAAACCGGGCCGTCTTTACAGCAGCGTTTGTTTCCTTCTGTTGTGGTGATTGTACAGCCAAGACATGCTCCCACGCCACAGGCCATGTTTTTTTCCATGCTGAGGAAAGACTTTACTCCCGCTTCAAGGCAGATTTTCTGCACATAAGCCAGCATAGGAGTGGGTCCGCAGGCATAAAGCACCGTGTAGCCCTTTTCTTTGAGGGTCTGGGCTGTGAGTGCGGCTGGCAACATTCCGTGAATGCCCGCTGAGCCGTCATCTGTAGTAATTTTTAGCTCTGCCGCATCCACATATTCAAGACCATAAGAGCCGCTTTTAAAAGAAGCGAAAAAGTCATAAGATTTTGGCTCAAGCGTTGAGGCAAAGCCCGCCACTGGAGCCACGCCGATTCCGCCGCCAACGATACAAACTTTGTCAGTTTTTTCGGGAGTAGGGAAAGAATTTCCCGTTGGGCCAATCAGTTGGACTTCTTCATTTTTTTTGAGACCGCAAATTTCCTGAGTTCCCTTTCCTTTTTTGAGAATGAGGAATTCAATGTGAGCCGCTTCCCCAGCCTTCCGCGCCATATAAACGCTGATTGGTCGTCCCAGCAAAAGTCCGGTTTTTGCCGCCCTAATAAGATAAAACTGCCCCGGAATTGGAACAGGAATATCATCTGAGCCAGTGGATAAATCTGCCACCATGAGGACTTTGAGATTCCAAACGCTTCCAAAAGGAACCGCGCCTGGCACGACAGCACATTCAGTTACAAGTCCTTTTCCAAAAATCGGAAGCGGCTCGCCTTTACAATCAGTCAACTGTTTCATTTAATTTCCTTATTACAAACCAAGAGCCTTTTTGGCTCCCAGCAAGTCCGCTGTTGAGTCACGACAAGCCTTTCCTGCCGCGTCAGCGATGTCTTTCAGGCAGAGAATGCCCTTTTCGCGAGATTCAGCAAGGGATTCGTCCTTTTTCCAAGCGCACAGAATGCCCCGGCTTGAATTTACCGTGCCGCCCGCCTTATCAAGCAAAGTCGCCGCAATTCTGGCCGCACCACCCTGAGCGCCGTAACCCGGAATCAAGAAGAATACATCAGGATATGCATCGCGGAGGGCGCGGGCATCGCTTTCTTCGGTACAGCCGACAACTGCTCCCACTGGCGAGCAAGTCTGCTCTGGGTAAAGTGCCTTGAATTCCGCGCTGATTCGCTCCAATTCGCTTCCTGTTTTGTCGAGGACACGGCCACCAGCCTTCAATTCCTGCTGCTCAATATCGACCATGCCGGGATTTGAAGTGCGCAAAAGAACGAAAATGCCCTTTCCCCCCTGCTCTCCGACCGGTTTGCAATATTCAGTGAAGGGCTTTAAAGTGTCAAAACCCATGTATGGATTGATTGTGATGATGTCCGTTTCAAAATCGCTGCCAGAGCCAAAATGAGCGCGGGCATAAGCCTTTGCCGTATCCGCAATGTCGCCCCGCTTAATGTCACTGATTGCGATAAAGCCCGCCTCGTGAACGGCTTTGATTGTCTCAATGTAAGCCTTCAATCCTTCGATTCCCATTGCCTCATAGTAAGCAATCTGAATCTTAAAACAGCAGGCAGATTTGTCGCTTGACACCCGCTTAATGATTTCTTTGTTGTAAGCCAAAACCGCCTCGACTGGAGAATCAAAGGCTTTGAGTACGGACTCAGGAAGATAAGACGGATCCGTGTCCAAACCAACGCAAAGCGGCCCATTTTTCAAAGCCGCTTCCTGTAATTCTTGCATAATATGTTTCATAATTTCTAATTCCTTATTGTTAATTCCTAACTTACAAGCCTCTCGCCCAAGGATATGTGCTCAAATAGGGATCCGGCTTGATAGCAGAAGGAGTAGCCCACACTTCATCAATTAGCCCCTTGTTGTTGATTTTTCCGATTCGGACTTGCTTGTACAAGTGCTGGTTTCCGCCATCAATTGTAACGATTCCTTCAGGGGCGGCAAAACTCAATCCCTTCGCCGCAACACGGACAGCCTCAACATCAAAACTTCCCGCTTTTTCGCAAGCAGCAGCCCACATATAAACCGCGATATAAGCAGCTTCGATTGGGTCTCCGGTCATGCGGTCTTCACCATATTTTTCTTTATAATCACTGACGAATTTTTCGTTGCGGGGAGTTTGCGTAGTCTCATAGTAATTCCATGATACCAAATGACCTGAAAGATTATCCAAGTTCATTTTTGCAACTTCTTCTTCAGCAATGGAAAAACTCATAACCGGAATTTTACTTGAATTAATTCCTACCTTTGCAAGTGCCGCAAAGAAAGCCACATTTGAATCGCCGTTAAGAGAATTAAGAATGACATCAGGTTTTGTCTTTTGGATTTTTGCGATAATATCAGAAAAATCAGTTCCACCCATTGGAACATATTCTTCTCCGACACAATCTCCGTCAAGTTGAGCAAGTTGAGCCTTGATAATTCGGTTCGCCGTGCGGGGGAAGACATAATCGCTTCCCACAAGGAACATGCGCTTTCCGATTGTCTCAGCGCAATAATCGACAGCTGGCACAATCTGCTGATTTGGAGAAGCACCCATGTACATGATGTTGGGGCTTGCTTCCATTCCTTCGTACTGAACTGGATACCAAAGGAGATTGTATAATTCCTCAAAAACCGGCTTTACCGCCTTTCGTGAGGCACTTGTCCAGCAACCAAAAACCGTGACGACTTTATCATTCTGAATCAAATCCCTCGCCTTCTCTGCGAAAACCTGAGGGTCACTGGCACCGTCTGCCTGAATTGCCACAATTTGTTTACCGAGAACGCCGCCATTTGCGTTGATTTCTGAAATAGCAAGCAACTCTGAGTCTCGCACAGATGTTTCAGAAATCGACATTGTACCTGAGAGCGAATGCAGAAGTCCGACTTTTACGGTCTCTTCTTTTTTTTCATTACATGAAATGAGTAGAAATGCGGAGAGCACACAAATCATTCCAGTTTTTAAAAGTTTCATATTAGACTCCTATTTTATAACCTCGTAGGTTGTCATTATACCTTTACCTTTGATGTCACATTCCATTGGTTGTGTGAATTTGACATCTGAATCCTTGAGATGGTCGAACACAGCCTGACTCACTCGAATTTCTCCTGGATTGCAAGCAGATTCCATTCGGCTCGCTACATTGACAGTGTTGCCCCATACATCATACAAGAATTTCGTCTTTCCGATAACACCCGCAGTTACAGGCCCACAGTTTAAGCCTATTCTCATGCGGAATTGAATTCTCGCACTCTGATTATAGTTTGCCAAATCTGCATACATGCCTTTTGCAAATTCAACCATAACTCGTGCATGGTCTTTGTTCGGACTCGGTAAACCACACGCCGCCATGTAAGCATCTCCAATTGTCTTGATTTTTTCGACACCCATAGCTTTCGCCCTAATGTCAAAAAGCGTGAACAAATTGTTGAGAGCATTTACTATTTCTTCAGCCGTGTGATTGCTCGAAACTGTCGTAAAACTTACTATATCAGAGAACAAAAGCGTGACATCAGAAAAGCTTTCAGCAACAGAATGCGTTCCGTCTTTTAACTCGTCTGCAATTTTGTCAGGGAGAATTGCGCGAAGCAACTGGTCAGATTTGTCTTTCTCAGCTGCAAGTTCCACAGTACGCTCGCGAACCATACCCTCAAGCCGGATATTCTCAAGTTTTATAGCCTTTTGCTTAATATAGAAGACTGCGACAATAATCGAAACAAGAACAATTACAAAAACAATCCAGAATATCGGCATCTGATAGAAATAAGGCTTCTGAACAAAGAGCATGGCCTCAGCTTCTTCTGAATACAAGCCCTCGCCATTAATCGCCATGACAAGAAAAGTGTGCTTTCCTGGATTGATATTCGTATAAGAAACGGTACGATTTTTACTCGGTGCGCTGAACTGCTCTTCAAAATTGGTAAGCTGATGCTGGAACTGAATTCGTTCAGGAGCGTCAAAACTAAGACCCGTAAACTTAATCTCAACACGCTTGGTTCCAGGTTTTAAAACAAATTCCTGAGATTTATTTTTGTATTCCACATTGTCGATTATAACGCTTTCAATATGGACGAGAGGCATCACTGGGTTTTCACGAACTTTAATTGGATCATAAACTGCAAACCCATCAACCATCGTAAACCAAAGCCGGCCATGAGAATCACAAATACTTAGCGCTGTAGAGGTAACTCCGTCAGAATCAAGGCCGTCATTCCGATTGTAATATTGAAGCGTCGTAATACGCTCACCTGAAAGGGAAACATCCAGCAATTCTTTTTTATCAACGGAGGCAATTCCGTAGTTGCTTGTAATCCAAAAAGCTGATGAAGTATCGGGAATAACCTGGAACACGGAGTCAGTACCTAATCCGTTATCTGAATTAATATTCTGGAAATCTTTGGGAAGAGAGTGAGCAGAGTCAAAATTTTTGCAATAACTGATACCACTTCCGGTACAAATCCAAAAATCTCCTTCCTTATCTTGCATGATTTTAAAAACTACATTTCCGATAAGCCCATCTTCTGAGGAAATGTGATTGATAATAGCTTCGTTTTTCATAAGATAGATGCCACCGCCGTCTGTTCCAATCCAAACGATGTCATTAGAATCTTTATGAATACACATTACATATTCGTTTTCAAGACCGTCAATCTGTTTGAATGTATTAACAGAACCGTCTGCGTGAATAATACTCAAGCCTGTTGTCGTTCCGACATAAAACTCATTAGGAAAAGTCTCAACTGCAACTCTGACTTTGTTTCCTGCAAGACCGTTGTCAGTGGTCCATGTTTTTATTTCTTCAGTCCGCGGATTAAAAAGAATCTGACCTGGCTTTGTGTAACAACTGACAAGAATTTCATTTTTTCCTGTTACGCCAACATGCCGTACACGAATATTTTGAGTAAATTCCGTAAGTTTATTTTTTATTTCTTTTTCACCAACATAGCAACGAACGCCCTTATCCGTACCAATCCACACTCTGCCGACAGAATCCTCAACAATTGCATTAGCGGTAGTTCCAAGCTTTGTAACACTGAATTTGCCATGAGTCAGCTTTCCGACGCCGTTTCTGTCGCTTGCAAGCCAAATGTTGCCTTCACGGTCGCGGATAATTCTGTTGACTTTAGCTCCGCGCAAGTCTTTATCATTTGAATCTTCAAATACACCATTGTGGAAAGAAATAAGACCGTGTTCTGTTCCAAACAACATAGTGCCGTCTGACATAACATACATTGACCATGTAGAGGTGTTATCAAGAATCGTGTTTGTCTCTAATCTTTTGATTTCAGAATTATTTATATACAAAAGACCACTTTCTGCCATGCCAAGCCAAAACGCACCGTTCAAATCTTGTACAATCGAACTTGCAAAATACTTCCCATCAGAATTGTGCGCAAAAAACTCATCAATTTGTGGAAGAGTGTGAAAAAGCCCGTCTGAAAACAGAAAAAGTCCGTTTTCATTGGAGGTAATAAGCCATACTCGACCAGCCGTATCACAATAGAAGGCAACAGCGATAATTCCCTTTGAGACAGTACCTGCCTGAAACTGAGGCGTAATCAAATGACCTTTCGGCGTAAGATAGACAACGCCTGCTGCCGTTCCAATCCAAATATTTCCGACTTTATCTTCACACAAGGCACGCACAGAATTATTCGGCAGACCGTTTTTAGTAGTGTAGACTTTTGCAGTGCCATCTGGAAGAATTTTATGCACGCCCTCATCGTTTGAACCAAGCCAAATATTGCCTTGAGAATCTTCGAGAATCGTACGCACAGAAGAAAACTTATAATCATTTCCGCGGGCGCGCCGTATAGTGTTAAATTCAACTCCGTCAAAACGAACGAGTCCTTCGTATGTTCCTATGTTAAGATATCCATCACGCGTTTGCAAAACATCGGTTGCAGTCGTTCCAGTCAATCCGCCGAACGCACTCCAAGTCTGATAAACATAGTTGTCAAGATATGTTTTTTGTGAAAAAGCAAGAGAAGCAACAAAAAAGAGAGGAAATAAAAATAATCTTTTTTTCATTCTTTATATTATAAAGAGAATTATCACAATTCACAATGAAAAATTTAAGCCAATGTAAATAAAAAAAATTCCGATAATTAAATTATGACTACACGAAAAGCCGTTTTCTTTACTTTTGCATTTTTTCTCTTTGTACTGACTGTTCCGCAACTCTGCGCTCAAAATGAAGTTTCCATGTCGCCCAGCGAGGCAGCCGTGAATCGACAAAAACTTGTCGAATACTCAAAACAATTCATTGGAAAACCTTATGTCTCCGGGGGAATTGGTCCCAATTCTTTTGACTGTTCAGGACTTATTTTTACAGTCTCAAGGGAAGCTATCGGAGTTCAGCTTCCAAGAACCACACGGGCGCTTTTCAACTTTTGTAAAGATGTTGATGATAAAGAGCGTGAGGCAGGAGATTTAGTCTTCTTCAAGACAACTTCCAGCGGTGAAGTTTCGCATGTAGGTCTTTATATAGGCTCAAATCAATTTATTCATGCGGCAAGCGATGGCCCAAATACGGGTGTTATTATATCATCCCTAAAAGAATCATATTGGAAATCTCACTATTACTGCACAAGACGATACCTTCCGGCTTCAAATTCAGAACTTCTTGCTGACACAAAAACAAAATCAAGCGAAAAAGCAAGTGGAGCAAAATCGGCCGAAAAATCCTCTTCTGGAGAAAATTCTTCGTCATATACATTCGTTCGTTCTGACGGGGATTCTTTCCTCCAATCACTTATAGTTGACGCTTCCCTATCCCTCGACTGGAGTTTTTTCACCTCAGAATATTTTCGTCTCAACTGTCGTGGCGGCAATTCCATGATTCATGCCCGATATGCAGGAAAAACCATACAGCCAGGAGTGGGAACATACATCAGATTTGATGCCGGAACCGGGAATTTTCAACTTCCCCTTGTAGTCAGCCTTACCTTCAATGAATATGTCAGGATTTTTGCAGGACCAGTCTTTGCCCTGGGAAATGCTAGTCTCCCCGGCGATTCTGACCGAAAAATTGAAAATTCATTTTTTCCAGGTATTCTTGGTTTGTGTTTCAGCACCCCTTCTCTCAAAATTGGAAAAACCTTCTTGTCTCTGGTGCAAGATATCCATTACACTGTTTTCAACGACACCGATGGAAGCGCATTGCCGCTTTCAAAAAGCATTCCGAGCGGACTTGTTTTATCGACCGGCTTGCGTGTAACTCTCCCTTTGAAAGGTGTTTTTTAAATATATGAAAGCATTTATTTTACTTTTGACATGTTCTATTCTCTTTTTCTCATGTAAGCCACAAATTTCTATAAAAGCTGGGACTTCTGATGATGCGACAATTTTCTTCTCAACAGGATTTTCTGAAAGTACCGCAAAAACTCTCAAAAGCGTAAGCGGTTCAGATATGGACGCTCCTCTTTTTAATAAGGACGATGTTCTTATGCTTTTAAAATCAGCGGGGGCAATAAATACAAGCGCGACGCTTCCAAACCAAAATGAAATCACAACAATCGGAACCTTGCCATCACTTCAAAATCATCCTCTTTCTCAGGCAGGCTTAATTACTAAAAATCAAAAAAAACTTAGCCTTACGCTGGGACCAAAACAAATAACTGCATTTTACGAACTCTTAACGGAAGACGCCAAAGCTTATCTCGACTTGATGATGATTCCTGCGCTTATTGGCGAAACAATGTCCGTTAAAGAATATCGTGAATTACTATCATCAATGTACGGACCTTCCTTCGCAAATGAAATCGTAGACGGTAAGTTGACGATAAACCTTTCTTCGCCAAATGGAAAAACAAAAGTTGAGGAAACGCTTAATCTTGGAGAACTCCTTACCGCAAATGAAGAAAAATCCTGGTCAATTACTTTTTAGTCATGCAGAAAGCAGAAAGAACCGCCGTTGACAAACCGACAAAAACCGTAAGCCCCAGCATGTGCACTGGGGGAAAAGTTGAAATCGCCAGCGCGCCAAACGAGAGTGCCGTCGTCACAAATGATAGCAAAATCGCAAAAGTATTAAGGCTAGAATTCTCTGACTCTGTTTTTTGACTTCCTTCAATCGCATAAATAATGTAGTCTAAGCCCAAGCCAAAGACTAAAACAAGAGCTGTAACAGGGAAAAAACTCAGGTGAATTTTACAGAGAATTAAAATCGCTGTCGTAACAAGCGTAACAATCAGGGGAATTGCCGCGATTTTCAGAACAAGCTTGGGACGATAACAGAAAAATAAAATTCCAAGCACGAAAACAAAGGCAAGGGCAAGCGTCAAAATCATGGATTTTGAGAGGATGTCGAGCTGGGAAGAAATATCCTTCACTTTGTTTACGAAAAATACACCGTCAGTCTGAGCCGCAAATTCACGAAAGAATTGCTCTTCTTCACCCTTTGCATGCAAGGGAAGCAGGCAAGAATAATAAGAACCGTCAATCTCACCAATCCATAAATTCGAAATCGCTTCACGAATTGCTGACGGAAGATGGCCGCCATTAAGATGGATAAAAGAATTTTCTAACGAGCGATAACTGTTTATATAATCCGTAACAAATTTTTCTGTTTCCAGAGGACTTTCTGCCAGACCAAGCGCATCATACTGATCTCCGGCAAGGGGCAAAAGTTTTTCCGCCGCGTGATAATTCTCAGCCTGCTTTTTCTCGGAAGGAATAAATTGACTGAGCGAGAGGAAAGTTCCAAGTTTTTTTTCATCTACGCTTTTCGTGAGGAAATTTGAAAGCTCTTCGTTTTTTTGGAGAAGGGCTTCTTCTGAATCTGCCTTAAGGATAAAATACCAGCCGCTAGAGCCAGTGTTCAGGACTTGTGCCGAAGTAATCTCATTTTGAAGCATATTCTGAGACATTGAGTACAATTCCTGAATATTATTTTGGATTCTGAAAGAACGGTAGTTAATACCTATAATGATAATAGAAAAAATCACCAGTAAAAGCGGGATAAAGCGACATTTTGTGAATAGATTCGGAATGGATGCCAGCTTGCTCTCTTTTTTCGAGGGCATTGGCAGGATTGGGTATAATGCGACTACCGACAGATAGGCTGTTGCCAGACCAAAAAACAAAAATACACTCACTTGTTTTAAAAGCGGGAATGGCGCAAAAAAAAGCGCGGCGAAACAAATCTCTGTAGAAATGAAGCCAAGCGTAATTCCGCGAAAAATATGTTTCCGAACGGCAGGGCCAGAATCACAGTCAGGATTTGCCTTCCAGTTCACAAAGTAATGAATCGAATAATCAAGGCATGTTCCGATAAGCGTTGTACCGAACACAAAGGTAAGAACATGGATTCCGCGGAAAAAAAGCAGAGTCGAGACAAAGCCCATTCCGCAAGAAAAAGTAACTGCAAAAGCCGAGACGAGTGCTGGCAAAAATGACCGGAAAATCCATAAGAAAACAAGCACAATTAAAATAAGCGAAACCGTTGAGATGACAGAAATTTGCGCCTGTGCAGAAGTTGAGCTTTCATAACTATGGAAAGGAACTCCGGAGAAAATAAAATCCAGATTGTCATTTTGGGCTTCTTTTAAAATTTCACAAGCCGAATATAAATTCCTGACTGTGCTTTTTTTACTTGCAAGGGCAGCACCTTTTTTAGAGACAGTTCCTCGAATCAGGACAAAAAATGCTCCGTCTTTTTCGCGGGAAAGCACATTATCACGAAGAGCCATATTAGTTGCCGAAACAGCACCGTCTTCTAAAAAATGTCGCAAGGAGCGTTCTGAAAGTAAAAATGGATCTTCATCAATAGTAGACAAATCCGAAAAAGAAAATGCGCCATAGACAGTCATGAGCGCATCTTCCGCTATTTGGGAAGCATTTCCCTCTTCAAGCAAAGCACGGGTCTCTTCATCAAGAAGAAAAAACCGATTTTCATGAAGCCATGCAAGCATTTCAGAAACCGAATCTGAGTCAACATAAAGCGAAAGGGAGTCAAAATAATTCGGATTCACATTTCCGTCCGAACCTACATACGAAAAATACAGCTTTTCTGCGGCGGATTTTGCGCTTTCAAAAGAATCAGACTTCACGAGAATCGTAACGGCCCGGCTTGTTTTCTCGGCAAGAGCAGAATCTGCTTTTTGAACTTCACGCAGCGATGAAGATGGCGGAAGAATATCAAACAAACTCGTTGCAAAAGTAATTTTTGGAGAAAAAAACAGTGAAACCAAAAACGAAAACAGAATTACAAAATGAAAGAAAAGCCAACAGGGAAAAAATTTTCTCATAATTTAAAAAACTCTTTTTCTTCATCGCTGAGTTTGTCAGGGTAAGTCTGGTTTGAAAATTCATAGCGGACAAAGTCTCCGCCGGACTCATGAATCGTCATCGTATCGATTGAAATCCTTCCGGCCATTTCGATTTCCTCAATAAAATTTCTGACAGAGGAATTTTTCGGAACCAAGTTAATATTCCAGTTGTCAACGGAGCCAATAAATTCCACCTCAAAATTCTCGATAAGGATTTCGGCATTTCCCGTAAAAACAGATGACAGGACTTTCGCAAACTGTTCAAATGTTGCGTTTGAATTTGAGCTGAGCACAGATTTTTTTCCTTTTGCATTCGTCTGAACTATCGCAGATTTTGTCATTGCCATTGAAGAATAGTAGGGCTTTTCGGTCTGCCAGAGAATGCCGTCATCAGCGGAAACTATGAATGTTCCTGTAGAAACCATTTCGCGCTTGATTCGTTTTATGAGCTTATTTTGCTTGAAATCTCCTTTTGTGATTTTGTTTGAGGAAATTGTTGCACACACTTTTATCAAGTTTTCCTTGTCTTTCTCAAAGGATTTAGAATCACTTGCCTGAGAAAAAGAAAAATTTACGGCAAAGACTGCTAACAGAAGAATAAAAATCAAAGGACGCAAAAAAAATTTGTTTTTCATCAGTTAAATCCTCCCTGCGCAAGGAATTTCTCGACTTTTTCCGTCCAAATTTTCGGGCAGACAAATTGCGTTTCGCCAGTCACGGCATTTACACACATTTGGGAAACAGAGCCTCTCGTGGTCAATTCCCCGTTTTTTGCATTGTAAAGCTCAAAATCTATTTTTATCATATTTTCATATTCAACAAGAATTGCCTTTGCGCGGCAAAAATCTCCAAAGCGAAGTGAGCGCATATATTTACATTTTACTTCTGTAACAGGAAAGAGATAGCCAGATTCTTCCATAGCGATGTAGTTGTAGCCGATTTTATCGAGAAGGGCACAGCGGGCGCGCTCAAAATAATTGATGTAATTTCCATGCCAGACAATGCGCATGGGATCACAATCGTTAAAATCAACTTTGAATTCAATTTCTGCAGATAAACATTCTGGCTTCATTTTTACTCCTATTTTACGCTCATTTTAAATACGCCGTCCCAATCTTTTGGAGGTGGATTCGTCTTGAAATGATTTATCCTATCTAAAAACACCACAGAGGGCAAATCGTTATATTTTAATGCACATTCAGAGAAACATTCTTCGCTATCAGCCCATTTTTGCTTACGGTAGAATTCCAAACCTTTTTCAAAAAGATTTTTTATCTCATTGAGTTTTCCGTCCGCATTATTTTTTGTCGCCTGACTTTTTTGCTGCAAAATCTCATAAATTCTGACCGGCTCGGTTTTTCCCTTAACAGTAATGAAATCCAGCTCACGGCAAATGAACATTCCCCGCAATTTTTGATAGACAGCGTCCGATATGATTGACTTTGAGCCGTAAGCCTTGTTCGCACTTTCAAGGCGGGCCGCAAGATTCACCGTGTCACCGATTGAAGTAAAATCCTTTCTCGTGCGCGAACCAACCGGCCCGAAAGTAACATTTCCTGTGTTGATTCCGATTCCAATCGAAACATAAGTCAAGCCCGACTCCATAGAAAGCTGCTGTTGCTCACGCATTGCCGCACGAATTTGCATTGCCGCCTTGCAAGCGTTGATTTCCTTTCGCGGACCTGCAAAAAATGCCATCATCTCATCGCCGACAAATTTATCGATATCGCCTTCATTATCAAGGATAATCTGCGTTTCTATATCAAGGTAATGATTGAGCAGTTCGACAACTTTCTTTGGCGGAAGACCTTCACAAAGCGATGTGAATCCTCGGATATCCGTAAACAAAAAACACAGTTCGCGGGAAGTCGTGCTTTTTTTCCCGCTTTCATCCCCGGCTTTTTCGGCATGTTGCAGCGTCGAGAAGGAGACATAAGGCATAATTCCTTTGATAAGACCCACCATCTCGCCGATTTCAAGGGACAAATCTTTTATTTCGTCATTGGTTTTGATAGTATCAGAGAATTTCACCGCCGTATTGGCATTTTTTGCCGTTCCGCTGAGCAATTTTTCGATTGAGCGGGAAGTCTTTCGGACATTTTTACGGAGGAAAAGCAAGGGGTTGAAGATGAAATCCGCAAGAAGAATCGAGAAAACCACCGCCAGATACAGGAAAATCGTGATAATCGTAAAGATAAAAATCTTTGTGCGGAAATACTGACGCATGAGAACTTGCTGCCTGTAAGTGACGATTGAAAATCCAATGAGTTTTCGCCCTGCTTTCCGCGCAAGCGTAATCGGGTAAATGTATTTGCAGGTTTTGTTCGCCTTGTTGAAGACATATTCTTTTTTGTAGGCTCCGCTTTTATATCGTTTGAGATAATCAACTGCCTGCTCATTTGTAAGTGTTTTTTCTGACTCATCGATTTCTTTTGGCTTTCCTGTAGTGTAGGCAAAAACAGAAAAATCAGGAAGTTCCGTAGCAGGTTCCCAATTCTCAATATAAACGACAGGCTCGCTCTTTCCGTAAATGATGATGTCAATCCGCTCAAAAGGCGTTTCTGCATATTCGTTCGTAACGCGCTGCTCCTCAAAAAAGGTCGCGATTTTGTCGTATTTGCCTTCGGCTGAATCGTAAACTGCCGCCGTCTGCTCTGCCTGCGCGCGCCCCACATCGCTCACCGCCTCGGTAAACATTTTTTTGTAGCTGTTCAAAATCAGAAGCATGAACGCGAGCAAAATGACAATGATAAGCCCGGTAATGACAAAAGTGAATTTAGTTTTGATTGAAAGACGGCGCACCCGATGCTTGACATGAGTTTGCAAAGCAGAAAAACCTTCTTTCGTAAAAAGAGTCGATGCCTGAAGGTCGGGGGCTTTTTCGGCATCATCCTCCCGCATTTTCAAGAATTCCACATATTCGGAATTCGTTTTTCGGAGATAAAAAATGCCATGAAAGGAATAATAAAGATGAGCGAAGAAGGCAAAGAAAAAAGTCAGATAAATATAAGACGGAAGATGCAAAAACCAGGCAAAGCAATTCGCATTCGCCACGAGAGAAACCGCGCCACAAAACAAATAAATGGAAAGACTTGAAAGCGTAAAGGCATAATTCAACTTTCGAAAGTCACAAGCGCGCTTTTTTTCTAAGATAAATGCCGTAACCGAAAAAATCACAGTACATGGGAGAAAATAAATGAGCCACAAAAGAAGGCGGGCAAATCCGAATGCAAGATTTAAATGTGAGTCAAATGGAATTTTAAATGCCAGAATATTTGCGGCTGATGAAAATGAATCCGTATTCTCGTACAGATTTATTGGCGCCATCGTAATAGGAGCGAAGAAAAAAAGAAGAAGTGCCGCAAGCGGTAAAAAATATTGAATATATTCCTTTGCACGGACTTGAAATTGCTTGTCCTTAAAAAAAATTCCCTTACCCACGATTAAAATAGTATCAAATTTATTTGCTTTTCGCTATCATTCTCCCATGAAAAATCACGAATCCCACGGCAAGCACGACAAAATCGACATCCTTTTTGAAGACGAATATATCTGCGTCATAAACAAACCGGCAGGTCTTCTCAGTGTTCCGGCCGGCAACAATAGGTCAAAATCAGCAATCTCAATACTCGAAAAAATCATGAGGGGGAACGGAACATACTCTGCAAAACACCGACCCTTTGCCGTCCACCGCCTTGACCGTGAGACAAGCGGCGTAATGATGTTCGCCCTTTCAGAATTTGCGCAGAAAAAAATCATGGATTCATGGCACAAAATGGTTAGTGAGAGGCTTTACCGCGCTGTGGCAGAAAATCCGCGGAATCCCAAAAAAATCCTCCCAGATTCGGGCTTGATTGACGATGATTTGGCTTTCAACGCCTACAATGTGGGTTTCGTTCCAAAAAAAACTGATGCTGACGCTGACTCAAAAAAACTTAAAACCGTTCCCGCACGAACTCACTTCACGACGGTTTTCCGAGGAAAAACCCACACGCTCTTTGAACTTTCCCTAGACACTGGCAAAAAGAATCAGATTCGCGCTCACCTTGCATCAAAAGGCTACCCTCTTGCAGGCGATAAAAATTATCGCGCACGGACAGACCATTTTTCACGACTCTGCCTCCACGCCCGCACCCTAGAATTCACTCACCCGTTCACGGGGCAGAAAATGCGTTTTGAAGTCTCCGAGCCAGCGGAATGGAAAATCTATGTGGAAAAATGCCGGGGCGTAAACCGCAGGTAAAATTAAAAAACTTTCTTTTGTTGACAGTATTGCGCCAATGGCGTAATATATAAATATGGAATTCATAGAAACGCCGATTTTTACAAAAACGATAACCGAGCTTCTTTCGGACGATGAGTATTCTGATTTTCAGAAATACCTCATTGAGAATCCTGAAAGCGGTGATGTCATAAAAGGCGGCTCTGGAATCCGCAAGGTCAGATGGAATCTTGCCAACCGCGGAAAAAGCGGAAGCATAAGAGTTATTTATTATTACAAAATCGTAAACAATCAGATTTTCTTGATTTATGTATACACTAAAAAGAAAAAATCTGATTTGTCTGAACAAGAAAAGAAATTATTCGGCGAAATAGCCAAGGAGTTTGCAAAATGAAAGAGAAGGAATTTGATTTCAACGAGTTTATGGAAAGCATGAAACAGGCTGTGGCAATCTCAAAAGGCGAAATGCAGCCGTCGAGAATGTTCGTTTTTTCCCCTATAAATGTAAAGGAAGTAAGAGAAAAAACAAATAAAAATCAAGAAGAATTCGCCAATATGATAGGCGTAAAAGTCGGAACTCTCCGGAACTGGGAGCAGGGAAGAAGAAAGCCAGACGGAGCGGCTCTGACCCTTCTTAAAATCGTTGCCGCAAACCCAAAATATGTGGAGCAGATTCTGCATGTTTAGACTAGAAACTCCCAGGTCAGAGAAAGGCAGACTGAGGCGAAATTCTACTCCGTATACGTACTTTTCCTACAGAATAAAATCAAACAGTCGAACTACAAGCTTATTACCGATACTTTCTCGTCTCTCCGCGGCGCGGGCTATAGCAGAAAAGCTAGGAGCAACGGGTTGCTTTTCTGTTCTGCTCATGACATATTTTCTTACAAAGAGGAATATCGGGTTCGGCGATGTTGGATTTGGGCTTTCGGTTGGCTGGTTCTTGGGGGATTGGCTTTGGATTCCCGCGTTGTTTTTGGCTTCATTGCTGGGGATAGGGTTTATATTATCAAAAAGGCAGTGTATACAATGTAAAAGGATTCCTTTTGTTCCGTTTGTGGTTTTTTCAAGTCTGTGCGTGGAATTTTTTTCTAATACTGGTTGAAAGTTTGTGACAGCTCTATCCCATCAATGGCAATTTGTACCACTACGCGGGGAACAATCCTGTCAAGTATACAGATCCAGATGGAAAAAATATCGATGATGTTCCGAGTGATACCCAACAATCAGCTGCATCTGATGAATATTTAGGAACTTCTAAAAAAATAACAATACGAGAACAGGGATGTACTTTAACGACATTCTATCGTATGGCAAAAGTTCTTGGGTATGAAGGAAGCCTTGCGGACGCTAATCAAGTTGCGCTTGATAATAATCTGTTTGATTACTGCAAAGATGATGATGCATATACTCTCCTGTCTCCCAAAAATGGTGCCGCTCTCGTAACGGCTTTGTGTGCAAAAGACGGCTACACTGTTATGTATGATTCCCATGCAAGTGGAAATGCAACGGACATGGCTAAAGCCATAAACAAGAAAGAAAATACTCCTGTGCGTTTTTTTGCAACAGCAAGATTGAAATCGGGGCATTCCGTAAGCATAAACGGCAATTCTGTGATAGCGAATGATATTACGGATATATCTAATGCACTTGGAGTTAAATATAACGACACTTCTAGTCGAGGACGACAAAATTCAAATGAAGATGCCCCTGTCCGTGTAGATTTCTTCAAGGTGATGCAGGACAATTGGGCAAGGAGAAAATAAAATGAAATTAATGAAAGTCTTTCGATTGTTTCTTGTATGCATGATTCTTGTTTCTTGCAATGATATTCCGGAAATTTCCTTCACAGAAGCACTGAAAGCCGAATATGGTTATGATTTCTTCCAAGAATTGGGCGTTCACGCAGTTCAACACAAAGAAAAACTAAAAAAAGCAGAATTCTTAGACATACGAAAAAATAATGAACTACCCACTCAAAGGATTTATTACGAAAAAGGACTGCCAGTTGAAATCGAATATTTGTCTGGAGATATTTCAGGAAGAGCAAAGTTAAATTATACGGATGCAGGAGAACTTTTGTGTAGGACTCAGATTTTTGGAAACAGTAAAGACACAACTGAGTTTGTATATAAAAATGACAAGCGCATTTGCTATGTGAACGATAATCTTGCCTACACAGAATACCTTTCATCTGTAAAAAATGAGCTTTTTCTCGAGAGAAAAAAAACGGGATATAAAAAGAGACTCAGAATAAAATATAAGCATGGGGTGGTTCAAGAATGGCAGAATGACAATCATAGATTTGTCTTCAACTATAAAAATGGGAAAATTGAGAGCTTGACGGATTATATACAACAAGGTCAATTTGGAGAACGCCTTTTTAATTTGTATGAAGTATTTTATGAAGGTGACTATATATCAGAAATTGATTTTTATGATTTTGATAGAAAAACTGGTGAACGGCAGATTGTAAGAAAAACTTTCTATACAAAGTATGATTCGCATGGGAACTGGACTGAGACTTATGTTCAAGGACGATATGACACTAAAAAGAAGAAAGATTTTAAGCGTATTTTTGAATATGAGGATTAATTTTTGTATAGTCTTTTTTTAATCTCTCGTGTATAGTGAAACTTTTCTCCTCCCCAACTCCCACAAATTGGCATTTGTCAGCCTTGCGGAGACTGAGTGGGGAATTTGGCAGAATTCCGTGCCGAATTCCCCGATTCCTGCCGAAAATTTTGTGAAGTGTGGTGATTCATTCTGATTTTTATGCTACAATGGGTTTCAAGGAGGCAAAAAAGGGCTTTTAGTTAGACAAATGGCAATTTGTACCACTACGCGGGGAATAATCCTGTACACTACATAGACCCTAATGGAAATGATATAAGAGAAACCTCATTGAAGAGCAAATCAATTGCGGCGATTGTTGGTGGAAGAGGTAGCATCGGTTTCGCAAAAGATAGTAATGGAGAACTTGCCGTATTTATAAAAGTAGAAGCAGGAATTGGTTTTGGCGGTGATATATATAAATTCGGAGATGTTTTAAAAACCTTTGAAAAAGTCGCAGATTTTTTATCAGAATTACAAATAGATTATGATGCAATAGACAATTTTATGTCTACTCCAAAAGATTCTGGACAAGGTAATTTTTCAGACCTCCCTAATTTGTTTGGAGTTTTTAGTTTTAAGCATGAAGATTTTTCATCATGGAATGGAAAAGTTCCGTCAGAAGCCGCTTTTATGCTTGGTGCTAATGGTGATAAAGAAGGTAATATTGAATTAACGGCAGGAATAACTGCTATTGCTGCAAGTTATTTAACTGAGGAAACTTTATATATAAATCTTTCTACAATAATGGATTATATAAAAAAAACAAACAAGGGAGATGACTAGAATATGTTTATACTAGGACTTGTAGTTGTGTTTTTTCTTATTTCTATTGTGCTTTTTACGATATTTATAACTTTCTTTCTTTTTTACATCTTCGCAAAGTATTCAAAAGACTTAAATGAATTAGGAGCGGATAAATTGTTGCTCTTAAACCCTTTTGTTTTTCCAGTAGAAAGAGTTCGAGAAATTATGAAGGAAAAGAGGGATAAAAAATTACAAAGGTATTTGAAAATAATTCATTTTTATAAATTATATACGCTAATTGGAGTTATTATTTGCGTACCCTGTATGTATTTTCTCGCTAATTCAAAACTTGGCTTAGAATGATTATCAGTTTTGTTGTTCATTTACAAAAAATGAAATGTGAGTTTTTGAGGTTCAAGGCAAACATGATGAGCGTAACATACCCCCACATCTAGCGTCCTCCGCCCGCCATTGGGCGGAGGCACTTCTTCCCACAAATTGGCATTTGTCAGCCTTGCGGAGACTGAGTGGGGAATTTGACAGAATTCCGTGCCGAATTCCCCGATTCCTGCCGAAAATTTTGCGAGGAGTGATGATTTATTCCGATTTCCGTGCTACAATAGGCTTCAA